>Ga0256846_1000300_pt1 | contig 21130 bp, 20 predicted proteins | sample TevniametaG_FD_189098 | JGI IMG/M metagenome (GOLD analysis project Ga0256846, IMG submission 189098) | Tube worm associated microbial communities from hydrothermal vent at the East Pacific Rise, Pacific Ocean - Tevnia | ecosystem: Host-associated > Annelida > Integument > Unclassified ...
ATATGATTTTCAGGTTTTAGTATTAATTGGCCGTCGTGCTGTCCGTGGAAATCTGCAAGTAATTGACCGAGCCTTTTTAACTGAGCAAGTGGTACGGGCGTATCATTAACGAAACACCTTGAATTACCCCGAGAGTATATTTCCCTACGAGTAATAATTTCATTAGTCATATCTTCTACACCCAATTCGGAAACCATTTGCAGAGCCTTATGTTGCGCCGGCAATTCAAATATTGCCTCAATGACCGCTTTGTCTTGCCCCTTCCTTATGTGTTCGGTTGTGGCGCGACTACCGAGTGCTAACATCAATGCTCCAACAATAACGGATTTACCCGCACCTGTTTCGCCAATAAATATATTGAATTCAGGTGAAAATGATATTTCAATTTCATCAATTAATGTGTAATTCCGTATTGACAAAGTTTTGAGCATCAATGAGTCGAGTTTTGATTGATAATACGTCTATCATTAAAATACAAATATAAAAAACTGTATGCAATATTACGATAAATAAATATACTTATAGTAAATGTTCGAGTTCGGATTCACTTTCTATTAGTACAGAGCGAGCTTTGCTCCCGTCAAAAGGTCCGACAATACCGGTTGCTTCCAGTTCATCAACAATACGTCCGGCTCTGGCATAACCGATTTTAAGCCTTCGCTGCAAAAGCGACACGGAAGCCTGTTGTAGCCTAACTATTGTTCTTGCCGCTTCGTCAAATAGTACATCTCTATCCTCGCGTGCAATGCCATCTGAATTATCATTACCGTCATTTAGGCTTGGCAATAAATATGGCTGAGAGTAACCTTTTTGACTACCTATGTGTTCGCATATTCTTTCTACTTCGTCAGTGGAAAGAAAAGCATTTTGTATTCTGATTGGTGAGGTGCTGCCACCGAATTGGAAAAGTAAATCTCCGTTGCCAAGTAGTTTTTCTGCACCCATAACGTCTAATATAGTCCTTGAGTCAATTTTTGATGCAACAAGATATGAAATCCGTGCAGGAAAGTTTGCTTTTATTATTCCCGTGATAACATCAACTGACGGACGCTGTGTTGCAAGTACCAAATGAATACCTACTGCACGTGCTAATTGGGCGAGACGGATAATGGGTGCTTCGACCTCCTTAGAGGCGGTTAGCATTAAGTCTGCAAGTTCATCAATAATTACTATAATATAGGGCATTTCCTTATGTACAAGTTCTTTATCATTTTTTAACTTACCTTCTCTTACTTTTTTATTATAATCAAAAATATTTCTCTGTCCCGCTTGCGATAGAATATCATATCTTAAATCCATTTCGGCGGTAAGTGCTTTTAAGATAATGACGGCATCTTGCGGGTCTGTAACAATGTCATTAGGAATATCGGGCGACACCGCAAGAAAATGATTTTTCAATGCCGCATATTGTGTCAGTTCTACCTTTTTGGGGTCAATAATAACAAATTTCAAATGTTTTGGGTGTATCTTGTATATCAATGATGATATGATAGTGTTTATACCGACACTTTTACCTGTACCTGTTGCGCCAGCCATCAATAGATGAGGCATTTTGGATAAATCCGTAGTAAATACTTCGCCTGAAATTGTTTTGCCTATGCAGAGTGGTAATTTATAATCGCTGTTTTGATATTGGGGTGATTTGATACAACTACCAAAGCGAACTAACATTGGTTTCTGGTTTGGTATTTCAATTCCAACTGTGCCTTTGCCGGGTATCGGGGCTATTATTCTAATGCCTCGTGCTTTAAGAGCCATTGCAATATCATCTGCAAGAGATTCTATTTTACTGATTTTTATTCCCGGAGCAGGTACAAATTCGTATTGAGTAACAACCGGACCCGGTGTTACGCTTAAATTCTCTATTTCAATTTTAAATGTTTCTAGTTTTTCTTGAAGAATGCGGGCATTTAATTTTAGCTCATCTTCGTTAATTTCATACTTGTCTTCATCGTCAGTTAGGAGTTCAAATGTAGGTTGCTTATAATTAATTTCTCTATCGTGAATATTCGTGCTTAATAAATTAACAGGTTGTAATACCACATCTTCTTCCGGCAATGTTTCGGTAACTGTAATTACGAGTTTTTTACTATCATCATTATTACTCTCTTCTTCCGCTATTTCATCATTTGCAGTGAAGTCGTTACTATTTTCTAATTCCTTGTCGGTATTTTCTGGTTCAGAAATCTCATTTTTGGGAGATTCCTCATTAACTGATTTGTCGGAAATATCTTTTTCAGATGTTGAACTATGACCGTTAATTGCCGCTTCTGTTCGTTTAAATGCCTTAATTTCAATATCCGCCGACTTGATATTTGTTTCTTCTTCTTCGATTTGAGCCTTGATTGTCTGCGAATATGCTTTAAGCGGATTGTTCACAGGGTCGAGTTCTTTGTCTTGATTTTCAAGATTTCGTTTTAATATTCGTGCAGGTTCTTCTTCTTCCTCTTGTTGTCCCTTATCCCTAACTTCCGGTTCGGTTTCATTTTTCTTGTTTTCACTGGTATTATCTTTTGATAATGATTTGTTTAAAAGCATAGATTTTGATTTTGATAAATATTCTTTTGCCGTATCAATTCCCATAAAAGGATTGATTTTAAAGGCTAAGAAGAATAATGAAGAAAGCATTATTATTAATATTGCTACACTCCCAATAATACCGAAAATACCTGACAATATACTTGATATGAAAAAACCGAAACCACCCGGAAATTCTTTTGGAATTGTCGAAAGCCAAGAGATTTTAGCCAATACACCAAAGAATACTGAAAACAACAAGGCAAATGTAATCGTTGCGACAGTAACTTTAATAATACGCCTATCCGGTTTTTGTGTAAAAAATAGATACTTTGCCCAATACATTACAAGAAAAGGAATAGATAAGACCGTTATTCCGATTGTTGAATTATATAGAAAATTGGAAATAATTGCACCGACAAGACCTAACCAATTGTGTGTAGTCTGAATTTTTGCCAGTATTTCCTCTTCGCCTCGAAGTAGTTTAAATAGTTCGCCAAATGTAATTTGTGTATTTGCTTCGTCCTTTGTGGAATACGAGATAAGGGCTAAAATAATTAGAAAAGAAATCAGAATTAATAGCACTGCAAGTATTTTCAAATGGCGTTTATACTGTGTTTCGAACTTAACTTTTTTATCCTGTTTATTCTTCTGTTCCTTTTTGGGGCTTGCCGGTTTCTTTTTAACCCGTTTAATAATTATATTGTCATTATTTTTACTCATTTGTTATTCCCTTCGAGCAGATTTACAGCAGATAGTTTAATACTGTTACCGGATATTGTAGGTAGAACCGGATATTTATCAATTGATACTGCATCATCAATATCTTTTTCAAAGCCCAAATCAATCAGTACTTTGGCATGTTCACAAGTTTTAATAAAGTGGCTAAGATGTTCTTTGTATGTATTATACATTTCACGTGAAACCAAAGAGGCATCATCAAAATTTACGCTGTCAATTGCATTTGCAACTTTATCAATGATTGCACCTGCACAGAGCGAATCTTCAAAAGAAAATCGGGAATTATTACCGGAGCAAATTATATTACAGTATTTGCTGTTCTCTTCTTCGGCAATTTTCAGGATATTTGAAACAACGATATTCAAATTTACAAATGAAGCAATAATTCTGTGCTTTGCACTCTTTGCTTTTTGGAAAGCATTAGTTCCGTTTGTTGTTGTAAGAACAATCGTTTTATCTTTGACACTCTGTGCTAAAAATTCTCCGGGAGAGTTGCCAAGTACGAAACCAAGTGGTTTGTTCCCGTTACGTTCACCAGCAAGGATACTCGTTTCCTTGCTCAAGTTTTGATGAATGGCAATAGCCTTGTCCATTGTAGCGACCGGAATAATTTCTTTTGCACCTGCATATAGAGCGGCGCAAACTGTTGTTGATGCACGCAGGACGTCAATATAAATGAAGATAGAATCTTCTGTTGATTCCTCTTCTTTGTATGATTCCGTTATAAAATATGTTCTAATTTTCATTATGCTGTTTTTCAAATTAATATCCAAGTTCACAGATTATACGATTTTCTTTCAAAATTAATCTTTTTTTTGGACTTTTAATAATATTTTTATTATTTGTTTGAACTGATGAGGCATAATAAGATAATTTTGTTTTATTTTCGTTTACTTTTTTTTATCAAGGGTGAATATGAAAAAACCTTTAATTGTAATAGCCGGTCCTTGTGTGGTCGAATCTCGCGAAATGCTTTTTGAGATAGCCGAAGTATTAACATCAAACCTTCGGGGTAAAAACGTTGAGTTTTATTTTAAGGCGTCATACAAGAAAGCTAATAGAACAAGTTATAAATCATTTACAGGTATCGGTGATGAAAAAGCTTTATCATATATTAAAGAAGTTGGTGATAAGTTTAATGTTAAAACATTGACAGATGTTCATAGCGAAGATGAAGTAATGCTTGCGTCAAAATTTGTTGATGTTTTGCAAATTCCTGCTTTTCTTTGTCGCCAGACCTCATTAATTCAAGCGGCGGCTAAAACAGGAAAAATTATTAATATTAAAAAAGGACAGTTCGTTGGTGCTGAGACTATGCTCAAAGCCGCTGATAAAGCAAAAGTTGCCGGTGCAGATAATGTATGGCTTACTGAGAGAGGTAGTTTCTTCGGTTATCACGACCTTGTTGTTGATTTTCGTTCAATAGTAACAATGAAGCAGGCGGGTGAGACTGTGATATATGATGCTACTCACTCGGTACAGCAACCCTCAATTGGCGAACAGTCCGGTGGTAAGCCGGAATTTATTTTTCCGTTGGCAAAAGCGGCTATTGCCGCCGGTGCTGATGGTATATTTTTCGAGACACATCAAGAGCCGACTAATGCGAAAAGTGATGCCGCTTCCCAATTGCCATTATCTTCTGCTTCTGAATTTGCCAATATGCTGATTGAATTATATGAAAATTTATAATTATATATTTATTATCTTGCTTATTACAGTATTAATACAATCCTGTGATAAACCTGGTGGAAACAAGCATATCTATAAAGATACAATTGTTGAAGGACTTACGCCCGACCAAACAGGTTGGAATGTTACGGTTAGATTTGTGGATTCATCAACAACAAAAGCTATATTAGTGGCTGGTAGAACGAGAGTATATCAAAAAAGAAATGAAACATTGCTTGATGGTGGTATTGAAGTGCAATTTTTTTCAACTGAAACAGGTGAACGTACCAGTAAATTGACAGCTGATAGTGCAGTAATTGATGACAATACAAAAAATATGGTTGCTAAGGGTAATGTTATTGTGATTGCAGATAGTAGCGGAACAAAACTTGAAACTTCGGTTTTGCATTGGAATAACAAAACACGTAAAATATACTCATCGGAATATGTGGAAATCACATCAGCCTCAGAAACATTAAAAGGTTGGGGATTTGAATCTGATGAAAATTTGAATAATTATAAAATATTTAAAGTGAGTGGAGAAAAGCGATGAATAAATTTCTGATAGCCGGCAATTGGAAAATGAATACTACTATTTCCGATGCTGAAAATCTTACGAATGCGATAATAGAAAAATATAAAAATACTAATAATAAGGTCAAATTATTGGTTTGCCCGCCTTTTATTAATCTTTCTGCGGTTTCAAATATAATTGCAGAAAGCACTATCCTACTGGGGGCGCAGAATTGTCATTGGGAAGAAAATGGGGCATATACGGGGGAAATATCGCTTAATATGCTCAAGGCGGTTGATTGCGAATATGTTATTATCGGGCATTCGGAACGCCGAGCAATGTTTGGCGAAACAAATGAAATAATTAATAAAAAACTTCAATCAGTATTGTCAAATTCACTTACTGCCATTTTATGCATTGGCGAAACACTCGAACAGAGGGAAAGTGGAAGAACATTTGATATTCTTGCAGAACAATTGGAAAAAGGATTAGCAGGTATTAATATGGAACAAAGTAAGAATATCGTCATTGCCTACGAACCTGTTTGGGCAATAGGAACCGGTGTTGCCGCTTCTATCGAACAAGTGGACGAGGCGCATAATAAAATACGCGAGATGCTTGTTGCTCTATTCGGTGATGTTGCTAACGAGATACTTATTCAATACGGTGGCAGTGTAAATGAAAATAATTCAAGCGAACTGTTTTCATTGAAAAATGTAAACGGAGCTTTAATAGGGGGTGCTTCACTTAAAGCGGACAGTTTTATTGCAATTTATAATAACGCACTTGCAAAGGTATAAATGTTTTTTAATTTACCTAATATTATCAGTATGACGCGGGTTGTTATAGCTCCGTTTTTTATTGCTCTAATGCTGACCGAAGATGCAGGATATATTATTCTGGGTTGTTTTGTATATTTGCTCGCCGCAATTAGCGATTATATTGACGGTTGGTATGCGCGTAAGTTTGGAATGATTACAAAGTGGGGGCAGTTCTTTGACCCGTTGGCAGATAAGATATTAACTACATCGGCATTTATTGTTTTTTATATATTTAATATTATACCTCTCTGGATGGTGGCTGTCATTGTTCTTAGGGATATTGTAACTACACTGTTTCGTATTGCCGCAATATCGAAGAAAAGCATATTGGAAACTTCATATCCGGCAAAGTTCAAAACATCTCTGCAAATGGTATTCATAGCATTTGTTCTTGTGTTGATTTTTATTAAATATACTGGTGTTTTTGAAATATTACCAGCAACTGTCGATAAAATAATTTATTCGTCATCAATGTATTATTTGATGCTTTTACTAACTTTACTGACCGTTTGGACGCTAATTGACTACATTTTTAAGAATAAATCCCTCTTAAGCAAGATTTGGAGCGATTTTACGAAAAAAAAACTTGCTAATGAATAAATTTTTTTATAAATTAAAAATAGCAATGTTGAGTTTTTTGTGGATTGGCTTTATTCCACGGTTTCAAGAGCATATAGCCTCTATAATCGCAATAGGTGCGGCACTCTTGTTGCCCGATGAATGGAAGACGGTAATATTGCTTTTTTTGATAGTTCTTTTTATAACGTATTACGCATTTGCGTATAATGCAAATGTAGATAAAGATAAAAACGATAAATTTGTGTTTAGGCGAGCGCTTGGATTATGGATTGCTTCCTTGTCGCCTTTTGTATTGTTCACATTGTTTTGGGCGATTGTTTGTCTAACCATTTATTATTTGTATTTGCCAATAATAGGCAATTTCAAATTGTTTAACCAACAATGCAAAGAGCCAAAGTGTGAGTTCTTGAAAAGAGATTTTATTGCAGGTATATTGACTTTAGTTACATTGCAAATTGTGTATTCGGGAGCGGCGCTTTTGCCTTGGATTTATATGTTCTTTAATAAATAGAAGTTATATTAAATTTTTTTTTAGTAAACGCATGAATAGTTCATGCATTATCCATTATTATATGAGGGAGTTTTTTATGGGATTAAACAAACAAAATTTGGTTGACGCCATCGCCAAAGATGTCGATTTGACAAAAGTAGATGCTGAAAAAGCATTGAAAGCTACTCTTGCGGCAATTACAAAAGAGTTGAAAAAAGGTGGCAGCGTTACGTTAATCGGCTTCGGTACATTCTCTGTTTTGAAGAGAAAAGCACGTAAGGGCAAGAACCCGAGAACAGGTGAAGTTATCAAAATTGGAGCAAAGAAGGTTCCGAAGTTCAAACCCGGAAAAGGTTTACGCGAAACGGTAGCTGGTAAAAGAAAGAAAAAATAACCTTTTAATAGGTTTTTGAATAATAGCCGTTCTTTTTGAACGGCTTTTTTATTAAATTTGCTAAATATTTATAATTAATTTTTGATAAACTTATGGCAAATGAAAAATTATCAAATCCTTATCTGCTTTCAGCTGGGGATTTATCATACGAAGATATACAATTGATTTTCGAGAAAACTAAGTTCTTTCTTGATAATTACAAGCGAGATGTAAAATTTGATGACCTGAAAGGCATAACTGTTGCGTTAGCATTCTTTGAAAACTCTACTCGTACAAGACTTTCATTTGAGCTTGCGGCAAAAAGATTATCTGCCGATGTCTTTTCTTTTGCTACTGCACAGAGCAGTTTGAAAAAAGGTGAATCTTTAATTGATACTATCAGGACAATTGAAGCGATGACAGTACACATGTATATCATTAGACACATGTGTTCGGGTGTGCCGCGTTTTATTCAGAATAATACAAATGGCATTGTGCTGAATGCAGGGGACGGAAAGCATGAACATCCTACTCAGGCATTACTTGATACTTTTACATTGATGCGTTATTTCGGAAAAATAGACGGATTAAAAGTATGTATTGTTGGTGATATTTTGCATAGTAGAGTTGCACGTTCCAATATGGTTATGCTGAAAACACTCGGAGCAAAAGTAGGAATTTTTGCCCCAGGTACTTTGCTACCTGCCGGATATGAGAAATGGGACGTTGAAAGATTTGATAGTATTGAAGAAGCTATCGAATGGTCTGATGTTTTGCTTATGTTGAGATTGCAGAGAGAGAGAATGGAATCTGGATTACTGCCGACTATTCGAGAATATTCCAAATATTTTGGTGTGGATTTAAAACGATTCAGCAGTAAACCGGAGCTGGTACTTCTGCATCCGGGACCTGTTAATTACGGTGTGGAACTTGACTACACGATTAGTTCCTTCCCGAATGTGTTGATTGAGACGCAGGTTACTCATGGGCTGTTTATCAGAATGGCTTTACTTTCCTTGCTCTCGAAGTTTGTTGCAGTTTAGTAATATGACATTGGAATTATATTGCCTGTAACTTATGCAAAAGATGATAAGATTTGGAAAATCATTCAATTGATTGAGTGGACTTCAAACTATTTCGGCAAGCACGGTATTGAATCATATCGCTTGAAGACGGAACTTCTTTTGGCGCATTTGTTGAATTGCACTCGTTTGGATTTGTATAGGGATTTCGATAAACCGCTAACAAAAGATGAACTAGTTCAATTTAAACTGTTGATTAAACGAGTAATTAATCACGAGCCTGTGCAAATGATTCTCGGCAGTGTACCCTTTGTCAATATTGATATATATGTAAATTCTGCATCTATTGTGCCGCGTCCCGAAACGGAATTATTAACTGCGGCGATTATTGATGAAAATAAGAATAGAAAAGGCTTGAAAATTCTGGATATTGGTACCGGGAGCGGCTGTATAGGATTGAGTCTTGCAAAGGCGTTTCCTGATGCCGATGTACTTGCAATTGATTTTTCGAATGCCGCTCTTGCATTAGCAAAAAAAAATATGTTGCATAATAACATTAAAAATGTAACTTTTAATACTATCAATGTGTCTAATGAATTGATTGACGGCAAATTTGATATTATTGTTTCCAATCCGCCATATATTGCAGAGGAAGACTATCAAATCCTCGAACCGGAAGTAAAAGATTGGGAGCCGGCACTTGCATTGACTGATAATGGCGATGGCTTATCGTTCTATAGACGCTATGCTGAAATATTTCCGACTATGCTCCAAGGGCAGGGGAAATTCTATCTGGAATTTGCTTGGGGGCAGGCTGAAAAGATTAGTGAGATTTTTTCAAGTGAGATTTTTTCTATTGAAATTAAAGAAGATGCTAACAATATATCCAGATATGTTTTCGGGAATATTGTCAGATAAATAAGGGGTTACTATATTATTTGGCTCTTTTGCAAATCATAATTTTAAAGTTATGATTAATTTTATTATTTTACATTCTTTGAACAGCATTTTAGAATTTTTTAATTATTGAGGTTGTTTATGGCACAAGTTATAATCGAAAAACAAATCGGCGGTACAATTGTTCATCTCAAAGGACAATTTATTGGCGGCGATGAAACGGACGAATTGCGAAGCAGTCTAAAAGAACTGTCGGAGCAAGGTATCAATGCAGCCATAATAGACTTGGAGAAGGTTACATATTTGAATTCAACGGCTCTCGGAGTCTTGATTTCCGCACACGCATCATTTGCTAAGCGAGATGCAAAGATAATCCTTGCTAATGTTGCAAAATCCATAGAAAACATTTTTGTCATAACAAAATTGACATTGGTGTTTCCGATATTCGAAACTATTGAAGAAGCAATAAAATCATTACAGTAATAAAATTTATTAAACTAATTTAGAGGTTTTAATGAAAAACTTATTTAATGTCATCGTTATAGTATTGGCATTCATCATTGCGTTTGCTGTTTATTCATTCTATTTCGGTAATCCCGATAACTTTGAAGATGCGGCGAAGAAAAAGCCCAAAGCCGGTAATATTATTGGTATGATTTATACCGGTGGTCCTATTGTTGCTATTTTGATTGGTCTAATCATTATATCACTTACATTCTCATTCGAAAGATATTTCTCTATTAATAAAGCCAAAGGTAAAGGCGATATTTCCACTTATGTCAAGAATTTAATTGACCATTTGGTGAAGGGAGAGTATGATGATGCGCTCGCCTTGTGCGAATCCCAACGGGGGAGTATGGCTAACATTATGCGAGCCGCTATTGAGCGATTCCGTTCAATAGAAAACGACCCTGAGTTCTCGACAGAGAAAAAAATGGAAGAGGTACAGAGAGCAGTTGATGAAGCTACTAATCTCGAAACACCGCTCTTGGAGAAGAATCTGGTTGTTCTTTCAACTGTTGCTTCTATCTCCACTTTGTTCGGACTCTTAGGTACAACAATCGGTATGATTCGTGCATTTGCCGCTTTTGGTGATACCGGAACGGTTGATGCCACACAGCTTGCTGTCGGTATTTCCGAAGCTCTTTATAATACAGCCGGCGGCTTGTTTGGTGCTATTATTTCAATTATTGCATATAACTTCTTTGTTACAAAAGTTGATAGTTATGTATATATGATTGATGAAGCTATTCTGAACGTAACCGAACTGTTTACAGCCAAAATTAAAAAATAATCAGGAGTCTTAAGTGGCTAGAATAAAGAAGAAAAGAATGAATTTTGTTATCGATATGACACCTTTGGTCGATATCACCTTTCTTCTTTTGACTTTCTTGATGTTTACGGCTAAATTTAAGTCCGAAGCCGAGTCGGAGCAGGAGTTTACGATTACTCGTCCTCTTGCTGCACCCGATACGACCAAATTGCCAGAAAAGGATATTGCTATCATTAATATTGCTATTGATGATAAAAATACCAGAGATACATCATACTATTTCGGTTTAACAAATACAAGGGATTGGCAGAAGGTACTGTCATTTATGCCCGAAATTCCTGAGGATATTAAGAGCAAAAACTTAATTAAGGTTGATACTACACTTTTGGGTAGATTCGTGAAATTCACAATTGCTGTCAATAATGGAACGACATTTGCTCTTGATGCGGATAAGCGTGTTCGCTTCAAATATATTGAAGATGTAATGAATACATTGAGGAAAAATAAGGCTTTTACATTTAACTTTGTAACCGAAAAGAGGAAAGGCGAAGAAGTTGATAAGAAGAAGGAATAAAGATATTTTAAGAAATCTTTAAAAAAAGTGTAACTTTTTTGGTTACTTATGTGTCTTATAATTAAATGAAAGAAACAATTATTAGGAGTAATATATTATGGCAGGCGGTGGTGGAGGCTTAACCCCTCCGGTAAGACAAAAAAGGGGTAGGCAAAGCAGAAGAAAAAAGAAGGCAAGAATAGGATTTAGTCTTGATATGACGCCTTTGGTTGATATTACATTTTTGTTATTGACATTTTTTATGTTCACTACAACTATGTTGAAACCGCAAATAATGGAAATGAAATTGCCTCCTGAATGGCTTCAGGACGTTGAAGTGAAAGCATCGGAGTTATTTACAATAAATTTAATGGAAGACGGGACTTTGTTTTATTACACCGGTATTGCTTCTGCTGATAATCCTATTAAAAAAATAGCTTTTGACAAATTAAAATCAAAAGCAATTGAATTAAATTTAAAACCAAATGTAAAAAACAGATTAATAACCGTATTTAAAATAGAGGAAAGTGCTAAATACGATAAAGTTATTAAAGTTTTAGATGAATTGAATTTGGCAGAAGTTCCTATTACAGAGGCAATAACAAAGGATAAAGACCCTGAAACAGGAGAACCTGTCAAGAGAAAGCGTAAATTTACAATTGCTCCGATGAGAGAAGATGATTTAAAGAAAATTGAGGAGTTAAAAAAATGACAAGCGAAGGAATAATGGCTATACCGCAGAGGGCTAGCTACGGTGCAGTAGAGTTGAAAGAGTTTATTCGTAAGAATACCTATAAAGCATTTCTCATTACAATTGCTTTGCTATTATTACTCTTTCTATTGTATTGGGTTTACGGGAAAGCAACGGAAGTTGATTTGACTGATGCTCCCACAGCACCTATTAGTAAAATAGCTTTGACTGCTCCATCACAGCAGAGTGATGAGATTGAGGATGCCCCTCCTCCTCCGCCTGCTGAAGCAGTAATCGATGTTGCGACAGCGGCAAAAGCAGGAACACCTGTACCTGTACCTGATGCTGATATCAAGGAGGAATTAAAGGAGTTTGCCGATGTTGATGATTTAACAAAATCTCTATCTAAAGAGAAGGGGCAAATTGTTGATTTCGACCAAGTAGAAGAAATTGATTTCGGTGAAAAGAAACTCGAAGTTGATAAAATTGAAGATGAACCGGGTATTGATGATTTTATACCTGTAGAGAAGGAGCCTGTTGTTGATTTGGCGACTTTGCAGAAAAGTATTATTTATCCCGAAATGGCACGTAGAGCAGGGGTAGAGGGGCAGGTAATAGTTAGAGTATTGGTTGGAAAAGACGGTAAGCCCAAGAAATCCGTTGTTCAGTACTCAGATTCCAAAATGCTGGATAAAGCGGCAAAAGCCGCAGTAATGAAGCAAGTCTTTACTCCCGCTATTCAAAACGGCAGGGCTATTACCTGCTGGGTTAGTATCCCGATATCATTTAAACTCAGATAATTAAATAAACAAGGGGCAACAGCCCCTTGTTTAATGATAATATGTTCCCATTAATATTGGTGTGCAAGTGTTTCTAATTGTTGTAAATTATTTAGTTAAAATACTAACGGTCTTTCTCGGTGTCGTTATGCTGACCGGATTGTTTATGCCGGACAAATTATCAAATGAACCAATGATGAGCGTTCTCGGTATAATTTTAATCGTATGGGGTGTTTATAGAATATTTGTCTATCGTATTCAATTAAGGAGATACAGAAATGATGAAAATGAATAAAACATTTAATTTGCTTTTTGCTTTATTGCTTGTCGGTTTACTCTATTCCTGTGATTCTGAAAAAGAAAGCCGCCCGCTTACAAATGAGGAAAAAGAATATAAGTACGCTCGTATTAATATTGACGAGGGTGTGTACGATATGATGTTGAAGCCCTGCTTGACTTTTGATACATTAGACCAGAATGCAGAGATTACGCTAAAGAAAGCGACCGCTTGGGATTGTATGAAGGAATTACTTACCGGCAATACAGAGGGAATCATTACGGCTATGGACTATACTAAATATTGGGACTCTGTAATGAATAAGTATGATATAAAACCATTTAAAAGAATGCCGATTGCTTATGATGCGTTAGTCTTTTATGTTAAGTTTGAAAGTCCCTTGGATTCAATGACTGCCGGACAGATTGAAGAATTATTAATGAATAAGCATAAAACAATTAGTGATTATTTCCCGAGAATCAAGAATGATTATCATTTTGTAACTAACAGTCCACTTTCTTCTGAGGCTGTCAATTTGAAGTCAATGGTTCTAAAAGGAAAAAAAGAAAAAAGAAGAATTTATTATTTTCCGAGTTACGATTCTGTAAAGTCATTCGTCAAAACGTATGATGCAATAGGAATAGGATATTTATCTCAAATCAAATCCGACCCTGATTTACGAGCATTGCGAATTAGTTATATTGATACAAGTGGAAAATATATATTTCCGCATACGGTACATCAGGCGAATATCGTAAGAAGATTATATCCGTATATTGTAACACATTATATTTATGTATTTTCTAAGGAGAAGGAAGCGGCTATGAGATTGGGAAGGTATATATCGAAGCATGCAAATGCTCAGAGATATTTTCTTGATTACGGCATTGCTCCCGCTTTTGCTAAAATTAAATTAATAGACGAGGTGAATTAGATGAAAAAAACAATTTTATTATTGCTTGGATTTGTTTTTGCTATTGCAAATGTATATGCTTCCGATTGGGACGATATGCGTTCTTATTCGAAACAAAAAGACTACGTTCAGGCAGAGAAATATATAGCCGGTGCTATCAAGGATAGGTATAAAGATGAAGATGTATATATGCTTGCCGGTAAAATCTATACAGAGCTTGATAAGTTAGAAGACGCTCTCAAAATGTTTGAAAAGGCTTATGACTTGGAAGATGACGAACCGAAAATTGTAAGTGAACTTGCACTCGCATATTCCAGATTACAAAAATATGATAAAGCACTTGAACTATTGAATGAAGCGGCTCAGGATAATCCCGATGATATTAATATATTGCTTGCTCTTGGTAAGGTGAATATTGCAAAAGGTGATTTAGACCAAGCGGCATTACAGATTACAAAAGCAAGAGAGAAGAATAAAGTTAATCCCGAGCCTTACGTTGCTCTTGGTGATTTATATTTTGCACAGAGGGTCTATGAACTTGCAAAAAATAATTATGACGAAGCATTGAAGTTGGACGAAAATCTAACTGATGCTCGTATTAAACTTGCCACTGCTTATTATTGGATGGCAAATAGGGAATATGATAAAGATTTGTCTAACGAATTATTCAACCGTTCTTTGAAGGAATGGAACATTATTACAAAGAAAGAGCCGAAATATGCGCGCGCTTGGTGGGAACAGGGTAGAATTCTATTCTTTGGTAAACGATTTGACCTTGCCGCCGGTTCATTTCAAAAATACTTGAATTTGCGTCCCGACCATTCGATTGCAAGATGGTACTTGGCTCAGTCCTATGTAGAAACCGGATATTGCGACTCTGCGGCTTCCCATTTGCGTCAGGTAGCAGTAGAGATTGACTCTGTTAAATATAAAGCCGGTTTATTATTGGCTCAATGTCTATTCCAACAGAATCAATATAAGGAAGCATTACAGGAATATGAGACTGTCAAACCTCATCTTGAATTGGAAATCAAGGACATTGAACGTATGGCTGCCGCCTCACTAAAAATTCAAGATACAACAAAGACGATAAATTATTATAAAGAGGTAATTGAACGGGACCCGAAAAAATGTAATTTAATGTATCAGTTGGCTAACTTGACAATCTATATGAAGGATTATCAGAATGCTATATTCTTCTTGGATTCGCGGAATAAAAATTGTCAAGATTCTTTGCAGTCAAAAGTTTACTATCTGCTCGGTACATGCTATTTTAGCCTCGAAAAAGCTGATACAGCCGCTGTTTTACTAAAAAAGGCTGTGGAGCTTGACTCCACTAATTTAAAAGCGAGAATATATAGAGCTGATGTTATTGCATCTCTTGGTAGAAATGATGAGGCAAAAGCAGAATTCGAGAGTTCTCTTGCTATTGCACTTGCTGATACTGCAAAGTATAAGCGAGAAGTAACGCAAGCTTATGCAAAAATTTCTAATATGCTCCTCGAAACTAAGCAGTTTAAAGAGATGAATTCACTCACAAAGAAATGGCTTGATTATGACCCAAAATCGGCTTATGCCTGGATTTATCACGGTATCTCTTGGCAGGGAATGGGCGACAAGGATAATGCTTGTAGAGCGTATAAAAAAGGTTTAAAAGTTAATCCGAAAAACGGCTTTCTTAACAAGCAGGTGAAAAAATTAAAATGTAATTAGTTCAATCATTCAATATTGAATAATTATACAAAGAGGCTGTCTCCAAAAGATAGCCTCTTTGTTTTGCTTAGTATATGGGAGTAAAATTATAGTTAAATGTAATTTTGAAATTTAGTATTTCAGGGAGTTTTCACTTCTGACAAAAAGCCTTGAAAGCATTTGTATAAACAAATCAATCTTTCTATTTGCAATAGGTATAACTAATTGAATAATTAAAGAATTAGTAGATGGCGTTAATATATTATCTTAAACTAATATTAGATTTGTTTACAGCTTACAATGAATTACTATTTTTCTCTGCAAAGGCTATAATATGACCGTCTAAATCGGCAATATATCCTACTTTATCACCCCAATCTCTGCTTTGTAATTCACTTACCAATATAGCACCTAATGCAATGCCTCTATTCATATAATCGTTCGGGTCATCAACTTTTAAATACAACTCGCATCTTGGAATATTTTGCGCTATTTTAGGGTGGGGTACTCTGTCCGAAATAATTTTAGCTATACCATTATTAGGCATTAATCCTAATTTTACATTAGTTGCTAACAAAAATTCTGTCATACCCGGTACATCTAATAAAGGTGATACTTTTAATAAAGTTTGATAGAATACTTTGCTCTTTTCTTGTTCCTTTACATAGAGAATAAATTCAACCTCGTTCATCTAATAAAGCCTATCAATTAATAAGATAAATAGTAAATAAAAACGGTTGTTACAAATTGCAACAACCGTTTTAGAATTAATATGTTCATTCTCAATTGCCGAGAAAAATCACAGCAGATTTATTAGCCCATTCAATTATCGGTGTAAAATACAATCCGAAAAGCAATGTAGGGATTGCAAGCATTAATAATATAATAATTGAAGCAGGTGAATATTTCAAATCCGGTTTATCGCTTTCAATATCTTTCAAATACATATATTTGAATATCTTTACATAGTAGAAGAGGGACACTACACTGTTCAGAACGCCTATTACTGCAAGCCAAATGTAACCGGAATTAATAACTGCCGAGAACAGATATAATTTACCGATAAAGCCGGCAGTAGGGGGTAAGCCCGTCAGCGAAATTAAGAATAGTGTCATTGTTATTCCAAGTATAGGAGCGCGATAACCAAGTCCCTGATAGTCATCAAGTTCTTCACTGTTAATATTATTGGCAATAAGCAACACAACGAAAAATGCCCCGAGAGTCATAAGCATATAAAAGAAGAAATATATGAGTATGGAGGCAACACCAATTTCGTTCAAAACAACAACACCCATAAGCAAGTAACCTGCGTGTGCAATTGCAGAATAAGCAAGAATTCTCTTTACATTTGATTGCCACACGGCAACAAGGTTACCGAAAGTCATAGTGATAACAGAAAGAATAATGAGAATATACTGCCAATCAATATTTGTAACTAATGACCAAATCTGAGTATTCTCGCCTCCTACATCAATAAATGTAACTTTGATGAATCTAAGGAGAACAGCAAAGCCGGCGGCTTTTGAAGCAACAGATAAATAAGCCGTAATTGTTACAGGGGCGCCTTCGTAAACGTCTGGTGTCCAGAAATGAAAAGGTACGGCTGAAATCTTATATGCAAAACCTGCAATTATCATTAACCCTGATAGGAGAATAGTGAAATTGTTTACCGGATTTGCGTTAAGAAAATCATTAATCACATATAAATTTAGAGAACCGGTCAAGCCGAAAACTAGCGACATACCATAAAGCATAATACCTGACGAAACAGCGCCGAAAATCAAATATTTAAGCGAGGCTTCGCTCGAACGTTTGATTTCCTTTGTGTAACCGGCTAATAAATATGAAGACAAGGACATCGTTTCTATTGCGAGATAAATCATAATCAAGTTGGTAGAGCTGATAAGCAGAAACATACCGAAAGTCATACCGATTATGATAGAGTAATACTCGCCGAGAGAACGGTCTTCGGAATAAAGTTCTTTTGAGAAAAAGGACATCAGCACAACAATAAAACTGGATATTAGAATAATCCATTTCATAAAATTGCCGAATCCGTCAATTACCAAAAGGTTTGCAAATGTTTTATGTTCGATACCTGATTGACCTAATAAGAAGAAACCGGCAACAATAAAACCTGCGATAGCCACATAACCCGAAACACTTTTAGATTTTTTAAAAATCAAATCACCGACAATGGCTACGATAAAAGCCACAACCATTGCCGCTTCGGGTTTGAAGAGGCTCACACTTTTGGTTAATTCTGTTACGAAAACATCTAATGATAACATAATATATATTTCGATTTATTCAAAATTCAAATAAATAAACAATCTTACATTCCTGAAATGCCGCCAATTTGAACAAATGGCTTCATTATATCAATAAAATGATTGACAGAGGTCTGCATAATATTGATAATCGGATTAGGCATAATGCCCAAATAAATGATGATAATTGCAAGCGGAACAAGAGCAGTAAGTTCTAACCCGCTAATATCGTCAGTCTTATATTTCTTGTGTGTCGGGTCCCAAGGTCCCTGCCATTTTTCCGGTAATTTCCCAAAGAATACCTTCTGCAATGCCCAAAGCATATAGGCGGCACCCAAGATAATACCGAGAGCGGCAATAATCGTTTGCACTGGATATGTGTTAAATGCACCGAGAAATATTAGTACTTCACTAACAAAGCCACTTAGACCCGGTAAACCGATAGCGGCAAAGAATGCAATTGACATCACGCCTGTATAAATCGGCATTTTGTTAGCCAGACCACCGAAGTCGTCTAAACCTCTTGTATGCGAGCGGTCATAAATAACTCCCACAATCATAAAGAGCATAGCTGTAATAGTACCGTGATTGAACATTTGGAATATTGCACCAATCATACCTTCGGGACGCATAGATGCCATTCCGAGCAGTACATAACCCATGTGGGAAACAGATGAATATGCAATCATTTTTTTCAAATCACGCTTGCCTATCTTATGCTGACCAAGGGCACATAGGGCGCCGTAGATAATGCTTATCACTCCAATCCAAACAATCAGACTTTGGAAATAGCCGACTGCATCAGGGAACATCGGGAAAGCAATACGTATCATTCCATAAGTACCCATCTTCAATAGCACACCGGCAAGTATAACAGAAATAGGTGTCGGAGCTTCCACGTGTGCGTCCGGCAACCAAGTATGGAATGGAACGGATGGTACCTTGATGGCAAATCCTATAAATAATGCCATAAATGCTACATATCGTATAGTCGTATCAAAACCTGCAAATAAAGAACCGTCAATATATTTGGACGGGTCCATCATATCAAGCATATTGAACGAACCGACACTGAAATATAAGCCAATCATAACGAGAAGCATAAATACCGAGCCGATTAGCGTATAAATAAAGAACTTGATGGCGGCATATTCTTTACGAGGTCCGCCCCAAATACCGATTAGGAAGTACATCGGAAGTAACATCAATTCCCAGAATACGTAGAAAAGGAAGAAATCCATTGCACTAAAAACACCCATCATACCTGTATCTAGTAAAAGATACATTGCAAAGTATCCTTTTACTGCTTTGGTAATATTGAATGATGGAAATACAGCAACAAAACAGATTAGTGCGGTTAAAAGCACCATAGGGGCGCTTATACCATCAATACCCATAAAGTATTCGATTTTCACATCACCAATCAGAGGTAAGGAAGCTTTTATCCACGGAACTTTTTCGACAAACTGAAATCCATTCAATTCGTTTACTCCTGTCATGGAATAATTGAAGTTCATAAAAATAATTACTGCTAATATCAGCTGAATGAACGTAATTCCTACGGCTGTCCATCTGATTAGCTTGTTAGAAACTTCTTTACTTTTCTCATCTTTACCTGAGGGTATCATCCAGGTGATGAGCATACCCAAAATTGGGAGAAATGTTATCCAGGTTAAAATTGGAAATCCTATTGACCCTTGCATTAATCCTCCGGATTATATTTATTTTTAATAATTCTCATTTTATATTAGAAAATATACTATACAAAACAGTCCGATAACAGCCAAAATTAAATATGTCTGCACTCGCCCTGTTTGTGTTTTTCGCAAAACAGCACCGAAAAAGCCTGTAACATTGGCGGTTAAATTCACAAAACCATCAACAAATACATTATCAAACCAAGCAGTAGCTTGTCCGAAGAAATTAGTAATTGTTGCGCTTAGATTAACCATACCGTCAATGATTTTATTATCGAACCAAGCCATAATTTTTCCCAGTCCGATAGTACCTGCAATCACCGTACTATAATAAATTTCATCAAAATACCATTTATTGAAAGTAAGCTTGTGCAATTTCTTGAACTGCTCTGCTAATTTATCTGCGTTGAATATTTTAAATTGATAAATCAGGAACGCTAAAAGAATTCCACTGCCGGCAATTAATAATGATAATATCATTGCAGGCATATGGTAATGATGTGATACTTCCTGAAATTTGTTCAAATAATGATGTCCTGCGTGTGCCGCACCTTCACTATGTTCACCGCTTGCTTCCTGATGTTCCGCAATCTGCTCGTGAGCATCATGCTTTTCAATCTGCAAGAAATCCCATTGGTATTCGGCAGGAACAACAGAAGCAGGTTGTTTAATACTCTGATGGAACCAGCCGGCAGAAGCGTCAATCGGGTTCGGCGAATAAATGAACCAGAATGATAAAAATGCCAATAGAACCAAAGGCAAAATAATAGGCCAGCGGTTTTCATGAGTATGTGATGCAAGTTCTGTTTTGTGCTTTCCGTGGAATGCAACAATTGTTAAACGGAACATATAGAAAGCAGTAAGACCTGCTGCCGCAAAACCTAATAGGGGAACGAGCCAATGCCAACCGCCACCGGCGAGGTCTGCCCAAGCGAGTGTGCCACCGAGAATACCGTCTTTACTTAGAAATCCAGATGTTAAAGGTACACCCGAAATAGTAATCGTTACCCAAAGAAATGTTGCATAAGTCCATGGCATTGTTTTTCGCAATCCGCCCATATTTGTAATATCTTGCGGGTCGGAATGGTGGTCGTTCATCTTGACCATTGCGTGGTGCATTGCATGAATAACCGAACCGGAAGCCAAAAACAAAGCGGCTTTGAACCAAGCGTGTGTAACCAAATGGAAAAATCCGTTAGTATATCCACCTACACCGAGCGACATCACCATATATCCCAACTGACTAACAGTAGAGTATGCTAATACTTTCTTGAAATCAAGCTGAGTAACTGCTATTGTAGCGGCGACGAACGCTGTAATTGTACCGATAATAGCAATGAATGTTAGTGCATCGGCTGTAAAT
>Ga0256846_1000301_pt1 | contig 21053 bp, 23 predicted proteins | sample TevniametaG_FD_189098 | JGI IMG/M metagenome (GOLD analysis project Ga0256846, IMG submission 189098) | Tube worm associated microbial communities from hydrothermal vent at the East Pacific Rise, Pacific Ocean - Tevnia | ecosystem: Host-associated > Annelida > Integument > Unclassified ...
CTATGCTGACACTTATGCGCTTTATGCCAGAGTCCTTCATTCTGGCAGCATTCTTTTCTGTAATTAAGGTGCCATTGGGTGCCATTACCATTCTTAAACCGATTTTTGTTCCATGGTATGCAATATCAAATATGTCATCCCTTAAAAGAGGTTCACCACCGGTCAGGATAATTATGGGTTCTCCAACCTGCCTTATCTCATTGAGCAGTTTAAAGCTTGCCTCTGTGTCAAGTTCATTGTCATAGGGATGGTCTTCTGCCAGGGCCCTGCAATGCTTGCAGGACAGATTGCACCTTCTTGTAACCTCCCAGGCCACAAGTCTTAAGGCATTATTTTTTTTTCCTTGGGTACCCTTGGGATGATTCATATATTATTACTCCGGTCTGCTGTTGAGCTGTCTTGCAACATCAATGGCTGAGTAAGTTAAAATCAGGTCTGCTCCTGCTCTTTTAATTGACAGCAGTACTTCCATTATTATTTCTGCTGCATTAACCCATCCCATCATTTCTCCTGCCTTCATTATGGAGTATTCACCGCTTACATTATAGGCAGCAATGGGAAGATCAATTTCCTCTTTTAACCGGTGGATTATGTCAAGGTATGAAAGAGCTGGTTTAACCATTATGATATCTGCTCCCTCTTCAATGTCCATGAATGCCTCCCGAATGGCTTCCAGAGAATTTGCCGGGTCCATCTGGTAGGTTTTCCTGTCACCGAATTTTGGGGCAGACTCTGCTGCCTGTCTGAAGGGACCATAAAAGGCTGAAGAGTATTTTACAGCATAGGACATAATGGGAATATTGGAAAACCCCTCTTCATCCAGGGTCTGCCTTATCTCACCGACTCTGCCATCCATCATATCAGAAGGAGCCACCATGTCAGCTCCGGCTTTTACGTGGGACAGGGCAGTCCTGGCAAGGAGGTCAAGGGAGGCATCATTGTTTACATAACCTTTATCAATTACTCCGCAATGCCCGTGGTCCATATATCCGCATAGGCAGACATCGGTTATGACAGTAATTTCAGGCACACTTTTTTTTACTGCCTTGATTGCCTTTTGAACTATGCCGTCCCTGGCATAGGCCCTGGTTGCCAGGGGATCTTTTTTATCGGGGATGCCAAAGAGTATAATGGCAGGAATACCTGCGTCATGGGCCTGTTTTGCTATTTTAACAATATTATCACAGGAGAGTTGAAAATGCCCAGGCATGGACTCAATAGGATTTTTAACTGATTTACCCTCCACGGCAAACAGGGGAAGTATCAGATCGTCACATGAGAGCTTTGTCTCCCTGATCATTCTCCTGAGATTATTTGTGGCCCTTAACCTTCTGGCTCTGAAATCAGGGAAAAGCATGTTTTATATCTCCTTTTTGATCTCTTCATCGGTGAGATAACAGGCAGGATCAGAATCCCATGGGTCACCTTTGACTGATTCACCCCGGGCTCTGAAGTTGCCTGCACATATGTCAAGCCATCTGCATTGTGAGCATCGGCCCTTTACATGCAGTTTTTTCTCTTTCATCTTCATTAAAAATTCATTGGTGGTATCGGTCCAGATTTCTGAAAACGGCCTTGATTTAATATTACCAAGGCTTTTTTCCCTCCAGAACTGATCCGGATGAACTTCTCCATCCCAGCTTATGCAGCCTATACCCCGGCCGGAATTGTTGCCCTCATTCATTTTAAGGAGTTCAAGCACTTCAGCCGCTCTTTCAGGGTTCTCCTCCAGCAGCTTAAGATAGATATATGGACCGTCAGCATGGTTATCCACAGTGAGTATCTCTTTAAATTTCCCCTGGTCATGGAGCTGTTTTGTTCTCTTCAGTATCAGATCAAGGGTTTCCCTTGTTTCCACATGGGAAAGGTCTTCTTTGGCAATTTCAGAACCACGTCCTGAATAGACAAGGTGGTAAAAGCATGCCCTTGGAATATCCATCTTATCAAGGAGATCAAAAATACCCGGGATATCAGCAACATTGCGTTTGTTTATGGTGAATCGCAGGCCGACTTTGATTCCGGCAGCCTGGCAGTTCTTCACTGCTTCCATGGCCTTTTTATAAGCATTGTTAACTCCACGGAACTTATTGTGGGTATCTTCCAGTCCGTCAATGCTGATGCCCACATAGGAGAGTCCTATTTTTTTTAAAATCGCAGCTTTTTCTTTTGTGATCAATGTTCCGTTTGTGGAAATAACTGCTCTCATACCTTTTTTTACAGCATATTCAGCATATTCAACAAGTCTCGGGTGTATCAGAGGCTCACCACCGGAAAAAAGGAGAACAGGTACGCCAAAGCCTGCAAGGTCATTAATCATGGCAAGGGACTGTTCATGGGTAAGCTCATTGTCATAATCCCTGTCTTCTGATCTTGCATAGCAGTGGACACATTTTAAGTTGCATCTTCTGGTCATATTCCAGACAACCACTGGTTTTTTATCCTTTGAGAACTGCAGAAGATGTGATGGCAATCTGTTGGAAAGTCTTGAATATCTTAATGTGTCAGATGGCTCAACCGTTGCGCAGTATAGTTTTGAAATTCCAATCATAATTTTTTAAGGTATCTCTTTTTTAATAAGGTTTTCAAGGAATGGTTCATGGTTATTCAGAGCATTTTCAGTTAAGAAGAATCTTCTTTTTCCTGTTTTTTCCCTGATAAGATTTAAACCGTCATAAAACTTTTCATAAACCTGGGCTATGATCTCTTCACTGGTGGCATTAAAATTAATGAACTGTTCAATTAAGAAGTCAACAGCATCTTCTTCAAATATAATATTCAAGTCAAAGCTGTTAAATATATCAACTTCAATCTGCCTGACCTGTTCATGGAAATATTTTACCTTATCCACAGCATCACCAATTTCAGACACATTGCCGCAGAAATATTTTGCCACAAGTTCTGATCTGTACTTGGAAAGGGTTAAGCCATGTTTTAATGATAGGTTTTTCCAGTTATCAATTATGTATTCAGTTATATAATTTTCATAGGATGACTTTGCTTCCCTGAAAATTTTTTCAAGGGCAGTTTTCTGCTTACCTGCCAGAACCTCCTGCAGAGCTTTTACCGGGCTTTCAAGGGTTTTATCTGTTACTGCAAGCTGTTTTATATTACAGGAAGGAAGCTTTTCTTCGAATTCTAAAAGGGCATCTTCCACAACGCTGACAAGTCCCCTTGCACCTGTGTTTTCAAGATAGGCACGCTGGGCAAGAATTTTCAGGGCAGCGTCAGTAAAGACAAGATCAATGCCATAGGATGCAAAATCAAGTCTCTTTCCCAGCACCACAGGATTATTTGGCATCTTCAGGATGTCAAAGAGATCTTTTTCAGACAAACTGTCCAATGTGCATCGAATGGGAAGTCTGCCAATGAATTCTGACTCAAAACCAAACTTAACCAGATCTTCTGCCTTGACCTGTTTGAAAATTTCAGCATCCTTTTTATCTTTTATAAGGTCTGCCCCAAATCCAATGGGATTTTTGGAGATTCTCTCCTTAATTACATCTGTAAGTTCGGAAAAAGCGCCGCTTACAATGAAAAGTATGTTTGCTGTGTTCACACTTTTTCTGTCACGCTTTCCAGTTCTCTGGAACCGCTCAAGCTCCTGCATCATGGAGACAGGGTCATGGGGGACCTTAAGATCGACATCTGTCTCTTCCATGGGTTTAAGCAGTGCCCTCTGGACCCCTGTCCTTGAGACCTGGGAGCCTATGACATTACTGCTGGAAGCGATCTTATCGATTTCATCTATGTATATTATTCCGCACTGGGCAAGTTCAATATCGTTATCAGCCTCTTTTACAAGATCACGTACAAGATCCTCCACATCACCGCCAACATATCCGGTTTCGGAAAACTTTGTTGCATCAGCTTTAACAAAGGGCACACCAATCTTTTTTGCAATCAGTTTAATGATATATGTTTTACCAATACCTGTGGGCCCGAGCATCAGTATATTTGATTTGATATTACCAGTTATCTGTGTAAAGAAATCTTTATTTTTCTGTGAAAATTTTATTCTGTTAAAATGTGTACAGATTTTTGTGGCAAGCACAGATTTGGCTTTGTCCTGTTTTACAATATACTGGTCAAGAAAGGATATAAGCTCTTTTGGTCTGATATCAAAATCAATAATTTTATTTTTATTTTTGTTTTCAGTTGAATCGCCGCTTTCATCCTTATCAGGTTTAAGGGACAGGGGAGGGGAGACAATTCTAACATTTCCACCAAATTTTTTATTTAAAAACTCACCAAGCTCCTTTTCAATCTTTTTCGGGTCAGGCAGGTTTTTTTCATTATTTTCTTCCATGATTGAATATTATAAGTCTGTTTTGCCGGAATTCAAGATTTTTTAGCACTATTTCTGATTTTTTCTTTAAACAGCATACATTTTTCGCCTGAAGTCTTAAACACGATTGTGGATGGTATCTGTCTGCCCTTGAATTTCATTGCATGGCAGCCATATGGATGGTCACTCTCCCAGGTTATAAAAAAGTGCCGGCAGTTATGACATCTGATATTTTTATTGTTTTCCATGCAAATAAAAATAATAATTATTTGAGAATAATTCAATTATTTTTTTGGATTTATGTATATTAAAAAAGGCCTGGTATAAACCATATTGTTTAAACCAGACCTTTTTAATTTATGGTGCCGAAGGGGAGACTTGAACTCCCACGGGTTGCCCCACACGCCCCTCAAGCGTGCGTGTCTACCTATTCCACCACTTCGGCTAAGATCTATTCAGAACCTTTATCTGTGTCAGCCTTTTGTTCAACATTCACCTGATTGTCCATCATCACAGAAGCTGTTTTCTTATGCACTGACATATAGGCAAGGCTTAAAGATGTCAGCATGAAAATTATTGCAACTCCTGTTGTAATCTTTGTGAGTATTGTTGCAGGCCCTGAAGGGCCGAAAAGTGCCTGGCTGCCACCGCCGCCAAAGGATGCACCCATTGTTGCACCTTTGCCGCCCTGGAGCAGAACAATCAGTATTAAGATCAAACAGATAAATACATGTAAAGCTAAAATTATTCCAGTCATAAATCAGTTTTTAATTTTGAAAACCTATTATTTTAATAAATTTATCAGGATCAAGGCTTGCACCGCCAACCAGTGCTCCATCCACATCTTCTATGGCCATAAGTTCCTTAACATTTTCAGGTTTAACCGAACCGCCATATAATATCCTGATGCCTTTGGCAAAATCATCTGAAAACATCTGACCAAGCAGCGAACGCAAGTATTTATGGATTTCATCCACCTGGTCAGCACTTGCTGTTTTGCCGGTCCCGATAGCCCATATTGGCTCATAGGCGAGAACCAGAGTTTCAATATCATCGGAAACAAAGTCTTTTAACCCATTTTTAACCTGTTTGTCAAGTATTGAAAAGGTATTTTTTTCATCCCGCTCCTGTTCACTCTCTCCTATGCACATCACAGGGATAAGCCCTGCTTTGACTGCAGCCTTGATTTTCCTGCATACTGATTCATCGGTTTCACCAAAAAACTGTCTTCTCTCTGAGTGGCCGATGATAACATATTCAGCTCCTGTATCTTTAATCATCTCAGCTGATACTTCTCCGGTATAGGCTCCCTCGTTTTCATAATAAAGGTTTTGTGCCCCGGTTTTCACATTGGTTCCTTTAAGTTTTTGTGCAACCAGGGGTAATGATAGATGGGTTGGAGCTATCATTATGTCAGTTAAAGTAATGTCTTTTGAGAGCGCTGCCAGTTTTTCAGCAGTTTCAACGGCTTTGGAGCCTGTTTTAAACATTTTCCAGTTGCCGGCTATGAGAGGAGTTCTTCTCATTTTATGCCTCCTTTTCCCTAGAGAGATTTGCCAACCATTGCAGCAAGATCAACCATTCTTGTGGAATAACCTGCTTCATTATCATACCATGAATAGATTTTTACAAGATTGCCAATAACATCAGTACAGTCTGCATCCACTATGGATGAAAGGGGACTGCCATTGAAATCAGTTGATACAAGGGGCAGTTCTGAAAAACCTAAAATACCTGACAACTCATTTTCAGAGGCTGTTTTCAGAGCTCTGTTTATATCCTCTTTTGTAAGATTTTCTTTATTAACAATGGCAACAAGGTCAACCAGGGAGACATTGGGGGTGGGCACACGCACGGAAAGACCATTTAATTTCCCCTTGAGTTCCGGAAGTACAAGCCCCACAGCTTTAGCAGCACCGGTTGTGGTGGGGATCATGGACAGGGCTGCAGCACGGGCACGCCTCAGGTCTTTATGGGGGAAATCAAGTATTCTCTGATCCCCGGTATAGGCATGCACTGTTGTGATCATTCCGCTTTTAATGGTGAAGTTGTCATTGAGCACCTTGGCAACGGGTGCAAGGCAGTTAGTAGTGCACGAGGCATTGGAGATTATATTATGGGATTTTGGGTTATATTCTCCATGATTGACTCCAAGAACAATGGTGATATCGGGCTCAACAGCCGGTGCTGAAATAATGACTTTTTTTGCTCCTGCCTTTATATGTTTTGCCGCACTCTCTTTATTTCTGAAAATTCCTGTACACTCAGCAACAATATCAACACCTGCATTTTTCCATGGAATATCTCCAGGGTCTCTTTCAGCAGATACATTGATATCTTTTCCATTAACGTTTATACTTTTATTGCCGCTTGAAACCGGCAGGTTGAGCTGGCCATGTACTGAGTCATATTTCAGAAGATGAGCTATTGTTTCAGTATCAGTAAGATCGTTTATTGCAACAACCTCAACATCGGGATTGTTAAGGGATGCCCTGAAAACCAGTCGTCCGATTCTTCCAAAACCATTAATTCCAACTTTAACACCCATTTTTTCCTCCTTAAGATTATTATTTGGTTTAAACTATTCTCTTTTTTTCCCGTTGAGTATCCCGCTGGCAAGGGAGATGCTCTTTTTGCCGTGTTCAATAAGAGTTTCAATCATCTTTTCCATTGATTCGGATTTGTCTCTTATTGTAACGGCTTTCAATAGCAAGGGGAGATTCAGCCCGGAAATCACCTCAACCTGTCCTTCTTCCAGAAAAGAGTAGCTTAAGTTGGATGGTGTACCTCCAAACATATCAGTGAAAATAATCACTCCTTTTTCAGATTTGACCTTGTTAATGCCTTGTTTAATCTTTTTTTTCAAGGCTTCAGGGTCTTCATTGGCAATTGATGAAATTGATAAAACATTTTCAATCTTTTTGTCCAGGATAAACTCAACTGTTTCAGCAAGTATTTTGCCGAAGTTGCCATGGGTAACTGTTAATATTCCTGTCATATTGGTCTTATATCCCTGTTAATGTCCCTGTGTATTATGCCCGGCTTAAGGTTTTTTGAATTAATGTGTTCAAAAATCCTTCTTGCAATAACCACACTTCTGTGCCTGCCACCAGTGCACCCGACCGCGATTGTTAAATAAGCTTTATTTTCTTTTCTGTAAAGGGGTAAAAGAAAATCCAGAAGATCAAGATATTTCTTTAAAAAAGTTCTGGTTTCATCAAAGGAGAGGACAAATCTTTTTACATCTCTTGATTCACCGTCCTGATTTTTCAGGTTAGATTCAAAAAAAGGATTGGGAAGGAAGCGCATGTCAATAACAATATCAGCATCATGGGGCATGCCATACTTGTAACCAAAAGAGATAATGTTGATTTTCATTAAACTTTTATTTTGAATGCCTGTATGCACAATATCAAGTATTTTTGTTTTCAGTTTGTGCACATTAAAGTTTGTTGTATCAATAACAATATCAGCATTTTTTTCCAGAGATCTCATCATCTCTTTTTCAGCTTTGATACTGTCCATAAGGCTTTTATAGTGTCCCATGGGGTGGTGACGTCTTGTCTGGCTGAAACGGTTCAAAAGAGTCTCTTCACCTGCCTTAAGAAAAATTGTTTTTGGACAGAGCCCTTTTTTTTCAAGAAGTCCTATGCCGGAAGAGTAATTGGGCAGAAAATGTCTTGCACGCACATCCATCACAAAAACAAATCCCTTAATGCCTGGATCTTCTTTTACAGGCAGTTCAAAAAGTTTGGGCACAAGCTCCATTGGCATATTGTCCACGCAGTAGTACCCTGCATCTTCAAAAGCGCTTATGGCTGTGCTTTTACCTGAGCCGGAAAGTCCGGTAATGATAAAAATTTTTTGATTTTTCATCTAGAAATTTTCATCAGCCCCCTGGATAATCTCCAACACTTCCTGTTTTGATGCCGCATTGGCAAGATCTGTTTTAAACTGTTTGTTTTTAAGAAGTTTTGAGATTTGTGCCAGAACCTTAAGATGACCTCCTGTTGAGTTTTCAGGAGTTAATAAAAGGAAAAATATGTGCACAGGTTCAGCATCCAATGCATCATATTCAATACCCTGCTCACTTGATCCAAACCCCATAATAATGGAATCAATTGAGCTGAGCCTGCCGTGGGGAATGGCAATTCCATCTCCTATGCCAGTGCTTCCAAGTTGTTCCCGCTCAAGTAAAACCCTTGCAATCTCAGAGGTTTCTGCAGCAGTTGTATCTGCAACAGCCTGGGCAAGCTCGTCAATAACTCCTTTTTTATCCCGTGATTTCATATTCGGGATTATTCTTTCAATGGAAAGAAAATCTACAATTTTCATGTAATAAACATCCTTAACTTGATTCTAACCTGATACTATTGAGGCTGAATTACCCCCATTTTTCCATTTTTACGTTTATAAATCACATTCAACCGCTCTGTTCTGGCATTGTTGAATACAAAAAAATTATCTTTACCAGAGTCAAGAATAATTGCAGCATCATCAATATCCATGGGTTTTGTGTCTACTTTTTCTATTATGATATTTCCGGCAGCACTTGTGCTGTCAATGCCTGTATCAATATAATCAGCCCCGTCGTCATAATTTGTATTGTTTTTAATACTTCTTTTTTTCCCTGACATGTGTTTTTTAATTTTTTCTTTATTTTTCTTTATCTGGACTTTTAATTTATCAATCAAAGTATCAATGGAAGAGTATAAACTTTCAGACTCCTCTTTTACATGGATTTTTAAACGGTCACAAACAAGGGTTATCTCGGCAATATGTCTGATTTTTTCAACCGAGAGCACCACGTTTGCTTCTGCAGGGTTGTCGAGCATTTTGTCAAAACGGTTCAGTTTTTTCTGGATGTAAGCCTTTAATGAATCGGAAGGGTCGATTTTTTTAAAAGTTACTAAAGTCTGCATAATGCCTCCCTATAGTTGTTTACGTTTATTTGAAGGAAGAATCTTAAGCATCTTCCTATACTTGGCTACGGTTCTTCTTGCAATATTTATATTTGCATCCTTAAGGAGCCCTGCAATCTTTTCATCGCTTAGAGGATGGTCAGGGTCTTCATTTTTAACCAGGGTCTTTATTTTTTCCTTTACACTCTCAGATGCAAGTTCACCACCTCCGGACTGTCGTTTTATTGCACTGTTGAAAAAATACTTCAGTTCAAACAGACCCTGGGGAGTGTAGGCATATTTATTGGTTGTAACCCTGCTGATTGTTGACTCGTGCATTTCAATATCTTCGGCAACGTCTTTTAATATCAAGGGTTTTAAATAAGCAATACCCTTGTTGAAGAATTCTTCCTGAAATTTAATAATACTTTCCATCACAAGGTATATGGTTTTCTGACGTTGATGAATGCTTTTTATCAGCCATGAAGCTGACTGCATTTTTTCATTGAGATAATTTTTTGTATCCCTGGGAAGTTTTTTGTTTTGAGCAATCGCATCTTTATAAAATTTATTAATCTGAAGTTTTGGAAGGCCATCATCATTTAATATGATTTTATACCCGTTTTCATCTTTATAAACAAAAATATCAGGTGTGATATAGGATGATTCATCCGGGGAAAAAATCCTTCCAGGTTTTGGTTCAAGATATTGTATCACCTTAACAGCAGCTCTGATATCATCGTGGGATATTTTCAGATCCTTTGCAATGGCTTTGATATTCCTGTTCTCCAGATTTTTCAGATGATCGGTAATGATCCTGATAATTATGTCATTGTCAATGCCAAGATATTTAACCTGGGCCAGAAGAGACTCTTTTATGTTTCTGGCGCACACCCCTGAAGGATCAAAACCCTGGAGAATACTTAAAACTTTTTCAACTGTTTCAATTTTAAAGCCGCCCGTATCTGCAATTTCTTGTGTGGTGGAACGAAAATATCCGTCAACATCAAGGTTGCCAATTATCATCTGGCCTATTTCTTCCTCGGCTCTGTTCATGCCTAAAAGCATTAACTGCCAGCGCAGATGCTCTTCAAGTGTTTTTTCTCTGCTTGTAAAAGCCTCATAATTTACAGCTTCCTTTACTTCCCTTTCAACATGGACTCTGCCCGTGGAGTTATATTCATTAATATAACTTTCCCAGTCAGTATCCATGCTTACTTTTTCATCTATTGTAACTTCCTTTGTAACTTCATTTGTTGTGTCAGGTGCCTCTTTATCATCGGCACTGCCTGCATCATCATCAGAGTCGTTTTGCTGCTCCGCTTCCTCAAGGGCTGGATTTTGTTCCATCTCCTCCTGGATCATCTCAACAAGCTCCAGACGTGAAAGCTGAAGCAGTTTAATTGCCTGCTGGAGCTGTGGTGTCATTACAAGCTGCTGGGTCAGGGTTAAATTCTGCTGTAATCCAAATTCCATCTTAAAGTTTAAAATTGTCTCCTAAATAGTTCTTTTTTGCAATTTTACTTGATGTGATTTTTTCAGGATCTCCTGTTTCAATCACTTTTCCCTGCCTCATTATATAGGCAAAATTACATACACCAAGTGTCTCCCGGACATTGTGGTCTGAAATCAGAACCCCAATCTCTTTTTGTGTGAGTTGAGATATTATTTTCTGAATATCAATGACAGCAAGAGGGTCAATCCCTGCAAAGGGTTCATCCAGAAGAATAAACACAGGATCTGTGGCAAGAACCCTTGAAATTTCAAGCCTTCTTCTCTCACCGCCGGACAGGGAAAGAGCCTTTTGGTCTTTAAGGTAACCTATACCAAGCTCATCCATAATGGTGTCAGCTTTCCGGTTGATTTTTTTTGTATCTTTGTACAGAACTTCGAGTATTGCAGTGATATTTTGCTTTACAGTGAGTTTCCTGAAGGTTGAAGGCTCCTGGGGCAGGTAGCCTATACCTTTTCTTGCTCGTATGTACATGGGATACTCTGTAATGTTTTCGTTATTTAAAAAAACATCTCCTCCATCGGGCCTGATTAATCCCACAGCCATATAGAATGTAGTTGTTTTGCCTGCTCCATTAGGTCCAAGAAGCCCGGTTACCTTTCCTTTCTTGATTTTAATATTGACATTATCAACAACCTTTTTACCATTATATGTTTTTATAAGGCCTTTTAGTATTAAATCTGTCATTCTTCTTTATTTTTCTTTTCCGGGATAAAAACTGCGTTAACTCCACCTTCTATTGTAACCCTGCCATCTTTTTGAAAAAGTGTGATTTTTTCACCGGTTACAGAGTTCCCATCTGTTGTTATGACCTTTGGAGAGTTACCAGTAAGCACAAGTATTTCCGTGTCATATGTATAGACCGCTTGTCCGGCATATGCTTTCCTGGTTCCGGAACTGTATTTTACATTGCCCCTGGCAACAATTTTTTTTATTTTTTTTTTTGTTTCCTTTTTTTTTCCATTTTCCCGGGTAAAAAACATTGTAATTGAGTCTGCATGGATTATGGAATCGTCCTTAGTTACAACAACATTACCCTTAAATTCAATGGTTGAACTCTTTTTTCTGGCAATCATGCTGTCAGAGGTCACATGGAGGGGAGTATCTTTTCTGAATTCATTCTGGGCTGATAAAGAGATGTCTGACAGGAAAAAAACTGCAGAGCATACTATAATAAAAAAGATCAATGTCCGGTTCTTTTTTTTATCCTTTATTGCCTGTTTCAAAAAACTCACCTTTAATATTGCCCTTAAGTTCAAGTACTGAATCCTTTAAATCCAAAACCAGGGAATCAGCCTGGATAGTTGAATTGTCTTTTGTTATTTTCACCTGGCCATCTGAATATATTATATGACTTTTTTTTTTATAATGCAACTTGTCAGTTTGGAGGGATGCGCCTTCAAATTCTATTGTAGTATTGCCGGAAAGTTCAATGTCATGGGTTTTGGTATTGAGATTTCCATTGGGTGCAGTTATGTGTACCTGGTTATTGTCTTCTGTAAAAATAGTAATCAGAACATCTTTCAATAAAGCTGAATTCTCAGCATTGATTATTTTGGCAGATGCTGCTTTCAAGGTCCAGTCTTTAATGCCATTGGTCAGGGAAGTATGTTTGAAATTGTTAAGAAGGATGTCTGCTGATGCATCGATTTCAATGTTTTTTATTGTGGGGTTGATAAAGACCTGGGTTTTGAAAACAACAAGGCTCACAATTACTAAAAGTATAATGGTAAGTATGCTGATAAGGGGCAGTTTAAGCCTGCCAGGGGCAATATTGTTAAATTTCATGATATGTATCTGTCAACTATTGTTTCCCACTTATTCTGTGCTTTCAGGATTGCATCACACACCTCCCTTACAGCACCATTGCCTCCCTGGTGCATGGTTACAATATCGGCATTTTTCCGGACATATGGGTGGGCATCCGCAGGGCAGAAAGAGAGCCCTGAACGTTTCATAACACCAAGATCAATAAGGTCATCCCCCATAAAAGCTGTCCTGCATGCAGGAATATCTGTATCAAGAAGAAGTGTGTCAAAGGCTTTAATCTTATCAACGGCTCCGTCAAAAACAAGGTCAATCCCAAGGTTTTTACAACGGTGATTCAGGGCATTGGACTTTCTGCCTGTAATTATACCTACCTTTATTCCGGACTCCATGGCAAGCCTTATTCCAAGACCATCCTTTGCATTGAAACTTTTAATTTCCTCTCCCTGATCAGTATATGTGATTCCTCCATCGGTCAGGACTCCATCAACATCAAGGAGCAGAAGTCTGATTTGGGAAAGCTTTTTATCGCTCTTTTTATTATTCATGGTCTGCCTGCCTGGATCATTGCACTTCTTATGCCAAGAAGCATGGTAAGTAATGTTTCAACATCATTGAGATGAATTGAGTTTGGACCGTCACACAGGGCATTGTCAGGATCAGGATGTGTTTCAATGAACAATCCGTCAGCACCTGCTGCAATGGCAGCCCTTGACAAAACAGGGACATACTCCCTGTTACCGGCAGATGCGTTGATTTTCCCCCCTGGCAGTTGAACACTGTGTGTTGCATCAAAGATTACAGGAACTTTCATTTGCCTGATAATATCAATGGACCTGAAATCAACAACAAGATTATTATATCCAAAGCTGGAGCCCCTTTCTGTTATGCCCACACAATCGTTTCCAGACTGGATGGCTTTATTTATTATATTGCTGCATTCAAAGGGGGAAAGGAACTGCCCCTTTTTAATATTAACTGGTTTCAAAGTTCTGCAGGCAGCTGTAATAAGGTCGGTCTGCCTGCATAAAAATGCAGGTATCTGTATGATATCAAGTACCTGCGATGCCTTTTCAGCCTGTTCAGGAAGGTGAATATCTGAGATAATCTTTATATCAAGTTCTTCTTTTATTTTTTTCAGAATCTTTAAACCATTGGAAAATCCAGGCCCTCGAAAGGATTCCACAGATGTTCTATTGGCTTTGTCAAACGAGGATTTGAAAACAAACGGGATATCAAGCCTGGATGTGATCTTTTTTAATGTTTCAGCTGTTTTAAAAGTTGTGTCCATATCTTCGATGACACATGGGCCTGCAATGAGCAGAAACGGGTTGGTGTAATCTCCCTGTGATTTTACACCAAGAGATTTTAGAAAGGTGTTTCTCATTTATATTTTATCTCCAGTATAGGATTTTTTGAAAATTATATTTTTATGGGCGCAAAAAGTCAATAATATAAAACTTCTTGATAAGTTTGCGTTAAGTTGATAAATTAACTGAATTTGATAAAATGGTATAACTGCGTGGAAAGATAGGAGTTGTTGATGAGGAGAGCTTTTTCTGTTTTTATTATTATTTTTATTATAATTCCCGGTACCTGGTTTCTTGTAAAAGGGTTTGAAGGGAAAAAACCTGTGATTAAAATGGAACTTCCCTCTGAGTATATCAACAAGTCAAGTGAGATGCTGCTTATGATTTCCGATGTGGGAAAAGGACTCAAAAGTGTCAGGGTATCTATTCTGAAAAAAAATAAAGAGACAATTCTGCTGTCAAAACAATATCCCAACCCGGGTATCATGGGCATTGGCATATTCAAAGATTCTTTTAAGATTCCGGTCAGGTTTGATGATGCACATGTGCCGGACGGTGAAGCAATGATTATCATGCATGTTGCAGACTATTCGTTCAGGGGGTGGAACAAGGGTAATTATACCTATATGGAGAAAAAAGTTATAGTTGATTCAACTGCCCCAAAGGTTGAGGTTTTATCAAAGAGGCATAATATAAAAACAGGCGGTGCCGGGCTTGTGATTTACAGGCTTTTTGAAAATGGTATTAAAAGCGGTGTCATGGTTGATGATAATTTTTTTCCGGGTTATTCCGGCATGTTTTCAGATAATAATGTCTATGCTTCTTTTATAGGGCTTGGCCGGGGACAGGGTAAGGGCTTGAGAATGGCAGTTATTGCAGAGGACAAAGCCGGTAACACAACAAAGAAAGGCTTCCATTATTACATTGGCAGTAGAAAATTCAAAACAGATACTCTTAATATTTCACAAAGATTTCTTGATGAGAAAATACCGGGATTTCCATTGCAGGCCGGGGATAGCCACCTTGCCGGGAAATCATCCCTTGAAAAATTCATATTTATAAATTCAACTATACGCCAAAAGAATTGCGCCTTTATATTAAACAAATCTTCCCTGACAGCAAATAGATTATTGTGGAAGGGGAAATTTTTAAGGCTTCCGTCATCTGCAAAACGGGCAGGTTTCGGTGATAAAAGAATTTATAAATTTAAGGGGAAAGAGATTGGAAGAGCTGTGCATCTTGGTCTGGATCTTGCTTCGGTAAAAAGATCCCACGTCCCTGCTGCAAACTCAGGGGTGGTTCTGGCTGCTGAAAATATCGGTATATTTGGTAATTCTATTATAATAGATCACGGTTTTGGTCTATGTACATTGTATTCCCACCTTTCGGAATTTTCAGTAAAAAAGGGTGATAAGGTGGGCAAGGGTGATTTTATCGGTAGAACCGGTGCCACAGGTCTTGCCGGAGGAGATCATCTTCACTTTGGTGTTTTTGTCAATGATATTTTTGTAAATCCCCTGGAATGGTGGGATAAAAAATGGATTGACAATAATATTATTTCAAAGATTAACATGGTAAAAGAACAATTAAAATAGGAAAATTACTGACTCCCATGGGCGATTTTAAAATAAACAAAACATATAAAGAGATCAATAAAAAAATAGCTGCCGGTGAAGCAGTTGTTGTTACTGCAGAAGAGATAATAGGTATTGTTGAAAAAGACGGACCGGTCAGGGCTGCACAAAAAGTCGATGTGGTCACAACCGGAACATTTGCACCCATGTGTTCATCCGGGGTTTTTATCAATATCGGGCAGTCAAAACCAACAATAAGGACAACTGAAACATGGTTTAACGATGTTCCTGCATACTCGGCAATTGCTGCGGTTGACTGTTATCTTGGTGCAACTGCAACCAGAATAGATGATCCTTTGAATAAAAAATACCCCGGGGCCTTTGAATATGGAGGCGGCCATGTTATCCAGGACCTTGTTGCAGGGAAAAAAATCAAAGTCAGGGCTGAAAGCTACGGCACTGACTGTTATCCAAACAGAAAGATTGAAAAGACTGTTACTCTGGACGATCTTGTTAATGCAACACTTTGTAACCCAAGGAATGGGTATCAGAATTATAATTGTGCAATAAACAGATCAGATAAGATAAAATATACATATATGGGAACATTGAAACCTGAAATGGGCAATGCAAATTATTCAACTTCCGGTGAGTTGAGCCCCCTTTTTAATGATCCATATCTTAAAACCATAGGGGTTGGCACCAGAATATTCCTTGGCGGTGCCCAGGGATTTGTTACATGGAGCGGCACCCAGCACAAAAAAGATATTGACCGGACACTTGACGGCGCACCAGTAACCCCTGGTGCAACTCTGTTCTTAATGGGTGACCTTAAGGAGATGTCGCCTGAATGGCTTGTGGGCCAGAGCATTCGCGGGTATGGGGTCTCTTTGAGTGTGGGACTTGGTATTCCCATTCCCATTTTAAATGAAGAGATTGTAAAATATACTGCTGTATCAGATGAGGATCTTTTCACCCAGGTGCTGGATTATGGTTATGATTATCAGCAGGGAATATCAAAAAGTTATGGCCAGGTCAGCTATGCAGAGCTCAAGAGTGGAACAATAACAATAAAAGGGAGAAAGATACCAACTGTCCCGCTTTCAAGCATGGTAAAAGCCAGGAAAATTGCAGAAAGATTAAAGGCCTGGATTGAAAAAAGGCAGTTCAGCCTGGGAGAACCCCAGAAATTTTTTTAATTATTTATTTATCAGAAATACAGGTGAAGGATCAAATTGAGAAGTATTAAAATAAGAGAGAATATAGAAGTAATTATCATTGCAGTTTTTATTGCAATATTTATCAGGACATTTGTTGTCCAGGCCTATAAAATTCCATCTGGTTCAATGAAGGATACACTATTGGTAGGAGATCACCTCCTTGTCAATAAATTCATTTATGGAGTTAAAATTCCATTTACCAATGGCAAGACCCTGATCCATGTGAAAGACCCTGAACGCGGTGATATAATTGTTTTTAAGTATCCAGTGGATCCTTCCAAGGATTTTATAAAAAGAGTTGTTGGTATTGCAGGTGATACAATCTATATAAAGAATAAAAAATTATATGTAAACGGGGTTATGCAGCCATATAAAGATCATGTTAAATTCACTGATCCTGTTATTATGCCCGGCAGCCTGAATCCAAGGGATAATTTCGGGCCTGTAACAGTGCCTGAAGATTCACTGTTTGTCATGGGAGACAACAGGGATAACAGCCTTGATTCACGGTTCTGGGGGTTTGTTAAATTAGAGGCCGTAAGGGGTGAAGCATTGATTATTCACTGGTCATGGAAGCAGACAGGCTCTAAGTTCGGTGTAAGATGGGATAGAATCGGGAACCTGTTGATTTAATAATAAGGGACTTAAACAATAATGCGATTTGATAAAAAAGATATCCTTGATATTAATTCTCTTTCAACCAATGAAATTTCCATGATCCTTGATATTGCCCAGGGTATGAAAGAGATATCTGAAAGGCCTGTTAAAAAGGTTCCGACCCTGCGCGGTAAAACTATTATTCTCTTTTTTGAAGAGCCGAGCACAAGAACCAAACTTTCCTTTGACACTGCTGCAAAACGATTGTCAGCTGATGTTATATCTATTTCCAAATCCTCCAGCAGTATAGTTAAGGGAGAAACACTGATTGATACGGCCAGGAACCTTGATGCCATGAATCCGGATATTATTGTTATGCGCCATTCATCCTCCGGAGCCCCGTATATTGTATCAAAAAGGGTGAAAGCTTCTGTTATTAACGGAGGAGATGGCATGCATGCCCATCCCAGCCAGGCACTGCTCGACATGATGAGTGTAAGGGAGAAAAAAAACAGAATAAAGGGCCTGAAAATTGCAATAATTGGTGATATTGCCCATAGCAGGGTTGCACGGTCTGATATCCGGGGGTTTTCAAAAATGGGGGCTGAAGTTGCTGTTTTTGCACCTGAAACCATGATGCCCAAGGATGTTGAAAGCCTTGGGTGTATAAAAGCAGGTAATGTTGATGCATGCATTGAAAATGCAGATGTTGTCATGATGCTCCGTATACAAAAGGAACGCCAGTCATCAATTCTTTTTCCCACGGAACGGGAGTATGCAGTATTATACGGCTTGAATAAGAAGAGATTACAACTTGCAAAAGATGATGTGATTGTGATGCATCCAGGCCCCATGAACAGAGGAGTGGAAATATCAAATACTATTGCAGATGGAGAAAATTCTCTGATCCTTGACCAGGTAACAAATGGTGTGGCTCTGAGGATGGCACTTTTTTATCTCCTTGCAGGAGGTTCCGGGAATTCTGGTAATTCAGGAGGCAGAAAAAAATAATGATATTAATTAAAGGTGCAAGGGTAATTGATCCGGGTAATATCAATGCTGAAAAAGATATCCTGATAGAAGACGATATTATAAAAGATATAACAGACCCTTTACCAGACGGAAGCAAGCTTACGTCAGATATCAGAATAATAAATGTTTCAGGCATGATTCTGACTCCGGGACTCATTGATATGCATGTCCATTTAAGGGAACCTGGGGATGAATACAAGGAGACCATAGCAACAGGGACAAAAGCTGCTGCCAGGGGAGGTTTTACAACCATCTGCTCCATGCCCAATACAAACCCTGTTAATGATAATTCTCAGGTTACGGAATTCATCATCAAGCAGGCCAGAAAAGCAGGGTATTCAAGAGTATTGCCTGTTGGTGCAATAAGCCGGGGGTTAAAGGGCAGGGCGCTTGCTGAGTTTGGAGATATGAAGAGAAGTGGGATATGCGCTGTAACCGATGATGGTCAGCCTGTTTCTGATTCAAATCTCATGAGAAAGGCACTTGAATATGCAAAAGGACTTGACTTACCGGTTTTGTCCCATGCAGAAGATTTAAATCTTTCCAATAACGGCTCCATGAACGAAGGCAGGATTGCAACCCAGCTCGGCCTTAAAGGAATTCCCAATGCTTCGGAAAGCGCTGCTGTTAAAAGAGATATAGAGATCGCACGTATTACAGGAGCAAAACTTCACATCTGCCATGTCAGTACAAAGGAGTCTGTGGATGCCATAAGACATGCAAAGAATGAAGGTATAAAGATAACCTGTGAAACAGCTCCACACTATTTTACACTCACCCATGGGGCGGTCAAGGGGTATAACACCTTTGCCAAAATGAATCCGCCTCTAAGGTCTGAGCAGGACAGGCAGGCAATTACCAATGGACTTGCCAGCGGGATAATTGATGTAATAGCAACTGACCATGCTCCCCATTCAGACCTTGAAAAAGATATTGAGTTTGATAGGGCAGCATTTGGTATTGTCGGGCTTGAGACATCCCTTTCACTCTCATTAAAGCTTGTGCACAATAAAATAATCTCCATGGAAACCCTGGTTGAAAAAATGTCGAAAAATCCAGCATCAATAATGGGTATTAAAACAGGTATTAAAAAAGATGCTCCCGCTGATATCACAATTATTGACCCTGATGTTGAGTTTGAAATTGATCCTTTAACTTTTTTTTCCAAAAGTAAAAACACGCCTTTTAAAGATTATCAGGTAAAGGGCGATATATATCTTACAATGGTTCACGGGAATATTATTTATGAAAAGTAATGGTGCAAAAATACTTGTTGTAGATGATGAACGCAGCATGGTTGGGTTTCTTGATGTGCTGTTGACCGGTGAAGGATATGATGTTTTAACTGCACGCAATGGCAGGCAGGCATTGAAATCAATTGAAAAAAATGATTTTGATCTTGTTTTAACTGATATGAAACTCGGGGATTTAAATGGTATTGATGTCCTTAAGGCAGCCAAGGAGAAAAATGCAGACATAATAGTTATTATGATCTCTGCCTATTCATCAACGGAAAATGCAGTTGAAGCCATGAATGCAGGTGCCTATGATTTTGTGCCAAAGCCCTTTGATAATGATGAGTTAAGACAAACCATAAAAAGAGCCCTTGAACTTAAAACTCCTGAACATGAAAAGGAGAAACTTTCATCAGAGCTTGAGGAGAATATTCATTTCAATAAGATTATTGGTAAATCTCCTGGTATGCTTTTGATTTTTGATAAAATTTCCCATATTGCAAAGACCAAGACCAATGTCCTTATTTCAGGAGAGAGCGGCACAGGCAAAGAATTAATAGCAAAGGCAATACATGATAAGAGTGACAGAGCTGATAAACCCTTTGTCTGTGTAAACTGCGGCGGCATTCCTGATACTTTAATGGAAAGTGAATTTTTCGGTCATAAAAAAGGCTCTTTTACAGGAGCGATCTCAGATAAAAAAGGACTTTTTGAAGCAGCCCACACAGGAACAATTTTTTTAGATGAAATAGGAGAACTTTCACCCCTGCTCCAGGTTAAACTTTTAAGAGCTGTTCAGGAGACCGTTGTAAAACCAGTGGGAAGTGTAGATGAAATCCCTGTGGACATAAGAATAATTTCTGCCACAAATAAAAACCTTGAACAGGAAGTAATAGATGGTAATTTCAGGGAAGATCTTTTTTTCAGACTCAATGTCATCCCCATAAAAGTGCCCCCCCTGAGGGAAAGAAAGGATGATATTCAGCTCCTTGCAAGACATTTTGTAAGGAAATATTCCAAAAAAATGAATAAAAACATTGTAAAACTTTCATCCTATGCTCTGGATTTTTTAAAAAACTATGATTTCCCCGGCAATGTGAGGGAACTTGAGAATTTAATTGAACGAAGTGTTGCTTTTTCCTCCACAAACATAATCCTTCCCGAAAGTTTAACTCTTTCCCTTTCAAGCAAGAGACGATGGATAGAAGGTGTTGGAAATCAACGGTTTGACACGGAAGATGTTGAACAGGGGGTTGATTTGGATGAGATACTTGCCAAAATAGAAAGTGCCTATCTTACAAAGGCCATGCAGCTTACCGGCGGCAACAAAAATAAGGCAGCAGATCTTTTGGGCTTAAGCCAGAGATCCATGCGTTACAGAATCAGCAAGCAGGATGAAAATGCTTCATAATAATATGAAGTCAGTAAAAGAGAGAATTTCCACCCTATTATCCATTACTTTTGTCCTGATACTGACTTTTATAGCCTATAGTATATTTTCTTTTGGTTCAGGCACTTCACTTATAAAAGTATGGCCAATTAATAAGGATTGTAGCTTTGTTACAAAGTCTCTATTGCATGCAATAGAGATATTAATATTACCATGACAGAAGCCAGTA
>Ga0256846_1000302_pt1 | contig 21043 bp, 14 predicted proteins | sample TevniametaG_FD_189098 | JGI IMG/M metagenome (GOLD analysis project Ga0256846, IMG submission 189098) | Tube worm associated microbial communities from hydrothermal vent at the East Pacific Rise, Pacific Ocean - Tevnia | ecosystem: Host-associated > Annelida > Integument > Unclassified ...
GTTACCTACTGTAAAACCTCCTCTATGACCTGATATCTTTCCATCATCTTCTTTTATCCATATTCTTACACTATCAGAGGTTACTCTAAAGTATTCTTTTTCTCCGGCTTTACTACCACTTAAATTACCTACTGCAAAACCTCCCCTATGTCCCGATATCTTTCCATCATCTTCTTTTATTCTTATTCTTACTCCTTCTTGATATACAGCAAATACTGTATCTCCATTTGAATTTAATACACTAAAAATAACATCATCAATACCTGCCGATTCATCACTGCGAACCAAAAAATTTCCTTGCGGTGATATATCTTTTGCATACAGAGCATAAGGGACAGAAAGCAGTTGCTGTGTTCCCATATCTGTATATCCGTTACCCAAATCAACTTTTACATTTAGAAAATAAGAACCTTCTCCCCAATCAATATTCTCAAATGCTCCTTCGGATGCCGTTCCTTCTCCTATTTTTAAACTTACCAACCCAAACTCGTTTGTGGTAGTTGTTTGTTCTTCGGTATAAACTGCTGTTCCATCCATTGTTGATTGTAACACGGTAAATTGTATTTTTACTTCTGTATTTTCTACAGGTATGCCATTATTGTCTCTTACAACAGCTTGATAATTTATTAATTCAGGTGATTGTGCAAAAATTGTTGCCGAAATTAATATTGCTGTAATAGTAAAGTAAAGATTTTTCATATATCCGGTTTTTAAAAATTATATATATTAATATTTAACCATTAACAAGTGATTATTGTATTAAATATTACACTATTATATCTTTTTTATTGTAAATTATTTTTTCCTGCATGTTATCATTGCAAAAGCACAAGTATGTAACAATTTGTTAAATATAAAATACTAATATTTGTTAACAGATTTTTTACTTTTATTCGAAACAACAACCTTTCTTAAACAACTTTATAAATCTACCTATTATCATCTTCCATGAAAAAAAACTATTTAATTAAGAATTTAAAATATCACTCTGCCTTTTTGTTTAATTTTTCAAGTTTCTCTATTCGTTTTATTAATTCTTTAATTATTTCTTGTTGTTCTCTATTTATCTCTTTTTGTTTTTTATTAATTTTTTGTTGAGCAATATTTTCCTTTTTAAGTTCTATTATTTGTAATTGTTGATTTTTAATTTGAATTTGTTGTTCATAGTTTGCTTTATAATTATATGTTGTCATTTCATCAGTTAAAATCCAAAATTCTCCTCCCGTTAAATCTTTTGGTAACGAATTGGGATCTAACTCTATTAAACCGCGTTTTGTTTTATAATCTATCATACCTTTTACTTTCCCTTTTGGAGGATATAACAGTATTTCATCGGTAATATTTCTATCTGTAAAGGCTGCTGCTCCTTGATTATGTAAATCATCGTAATAAATATCACGCCAAGCCAACGAAGCTGTTCCTAAATCAAAAGTTTTATTACTTACAGGAACTACAGCTCCATTTACTTGAAGTTTATAACTAGGGCTATTAATTCCTATTCCAACATTGCCGTTTTTTAAAACTACCATTGCATTAGAAAGATTATAACTATTTCCATTTCCAACAATTAAAACTGTTCCACTTGCTATAGGGGTATTATAACATCCCAATACTGTTGAATAAATATCATTGTTATCCAACCAATAACCCAATGAGCAACTTCCTGTTTTTCTAGATATAACATGAGTACCAATAGCAACCGAAAAATATCCCAAAGCACTTGTTTTTTTATCATCCGCCCAACTATCATGTGAAAACCCAATAGCAGTTCCGTATTTTGATGCTCTTGCATTTCTTCCTATAGCTACACTTGATTCTCCAAATGTCTTCGCATAAAATCCTATAGCTGTTGACACTGTTCCATTTGTTTTAGCACCATATCCTATTGCTATTGAACCGGAACCTGTTGCAGAACAATATCTACCAATAGCTATTGCTCCAACCGTATAAGTTCTTGAATACCAACCGGCAGCAAATGAATTTCTTCCAAATGTCTGTATATGAGACCCCATTGCTATAGAATTCTCCCCATATGCTTGTGATGAATCTCCAATAGCTTGGGAATAATTTCCTTTAGCCTCACATTTATATCCCAATGCTTGAGAATAATCTCCTATACTTTTACTCTCATAACCCGTTGCCCATGAGTTTTGCCCTACACTATCAGGACTTTCCACTAAAACTCTGCCCGACATAAATGCCTCTTTCGGAGGATACCATACAATACGGGCTTCGCTTGGGTTAATAACTTCAGGAGTTGTGGTTTGCTCAATATTAAACAGATAACTTGACTCTACTTTACTACCACTTAAGTTACCTACTGCAAAACCTCCTCTATGACCTGATATCTTTCCATTATCTTCTTTTATCCATATTCTTACTCCTTCTTGATATACGGCAAATACTGTATCTCCATTTGAATTTAATACACTAAAGATAACATCATCAATACCTGCACTTGCATCACTATGAACAAGTAATTTTCCCTCAGGTGATACTGTGCCTATTCCTACATTCCCTTTATTAAAATATATATTGGAACCTGTTTGTTGCCATTGATTTGAATAACCTCCTAAATAAACTTGTCCACCATTACTTAAATATAGAGTATCATTAGATATATTTACTGCTTGTAACTCATTTGTTGGATCAGCATCGGCATCATTTACCTCGTCAGTAATACTTCCTCCATTATTTGATAATGTTATTGTATTACCCGTTTTTGTCAGAGTCTGTAACTCATTTGTTGCATCGGCATCAGCATCAGCTTTATTTGCCACATCTTTTGCATACAAAGCATAAGGAACTGAAAGCAATTGCTGTGTTCCCATATCTGTATATCCGTTGCCTAAATCAACTTTTACATTTAAAAAATAAGAACCTTCTCCCCAATCAATATTCTCAAATGCTCCTTCGGATACCGTTCCTTCTCCTATTTTTAAACTTATCAACCCAAACTCGTTTGTAGTTATTGTTTGCTCTTCGGAATAAACCGTTGTTCCATCTGTTGCCGATTGTAACACGGTAAATTGTATTTTTACTTCTGTATTTTTTACAGGTGTACCGTTATTGTCTCTTACAACAGCTTGATAATTTATTAATTCAGGTGATTGAGCTGCTACAACTACCGAAAATAAAACTAAAATAATTAAAGAATATAACCTTTTCATGATATGGTAGTATTGATTTTAGCAAATTTCATTTTATGTATAGAAATAATATTCAAATAAAAACAATAAGACAACAAAACATATACTCTTGCAAACAACTATATATCTTTAAATACTTGGCTGAATTTTAGACAGTTAAATATACAAAAAGTAAAAACAAAAAACAAAAAAAAAGAGGCTGCTAGACAACAACCTCTTTTTGTAAAAATATAAAATCTCCTGTTTACTTTGCCAAAACTTCTTCAGCAATTTTTTTACCGGCTCTAAATGCTTCTAAATTTGTATTTACTACATCCTCCCCTTTACGTGAAAATAGTTCAACAATACCATCTTCAAGAACTTGAGGCGTAATACCATTTAAAAATGGAGAAACAGCTCCTAACATTACCATATTGGATGCTATTTTTGAACCTAAATCAACAGCTATTTTATCTGCATCAAGAGCCACTACATTTTCATACGAGTTTAATTTTTCCATTACCTCGTCTAACTCAGGGTAATCAGGAATATTTAAAAACGGAGCCGTATTAGTTACTATATACCCTTTTTTTGAAAGATAAGGTAAATAACGCATAGCTTCCATTGGTTCTACCGACAAAATAATATCGGCTTCACCTTTTGAAATAAGATCTGAAAAAATTTGTTTATCAGCAATTCTCAAATGCGAAACAACAGCACCACCTCTTTGGCTCATTCCGTGTGTTTCGGCTTGTTTTAATTGTAAACCGTTTTTTAAAGCTGCAACGCCTATAGCTGTTGCTATTGACAATATACCTTGTCCGCCTACTCCGGCTAATATAATATCTGTTTTCATTATTATTTTATTTTTTTGTTCTATTGTTTAAATATGCTGTTAACCAAATATTTAATCAAAGAACTGTTTTTTTAATATTTTATAAATTTTAAAACAATGGCTTTATATTAGTTAGCTGCAAGTTTTAATTTACGTAATTTAATATCTCTACGATTTTTTTGAACACAAATACGACGAGGAACAATTACCGATACTCCGTTATAATCAAGTTCTGATTTAATCATGTCAACCATTTGCTGATGGTTCTTTTTAATAGGATTAATCACGTGTAAGTGTTCAGGCTCAACACCAAGAGCAAGACAAATATCCTCAATTTTCCCTTTTGCCGATGACTCTTGACCTCCGGTCATTGATGTTGATTCATTATCAGATATTATTACGGTAATAGGTGATTTTTCAATTACTGCATCAAGTAATCCGGTAATACCACTATGAGTAAATGTAGAATCTCCGATAACCGATATAGCAGGCACTAATCCCGCATCAGCAGCACCTTTTGCCATTGTTATTGATGCACCCATATCTACGCAAGTGTTAATAGCACGATAAGGTTCTAATGCTCCGATAGTGTAACAACCAATATCAGAGAATACTCTACCTTCTCCATAAGAAGCAATAGCCTCATTTAAAGCTCTATAAACATCGTGATGACCACAACCGTCGCATAATGCAGGCGGACGATTACCCACTATTTCGGGAACTTCGTTCTCCTCCTTTACAGGTAAACCAACTGCCTTGGCTACTAAATCGGGATTTAGCTCACCATCGCGAGGCAATGTTCCGTCTAAACGACCTTTTACATTTTCTTTTTCAAGATAGCCTTTCAAATGTTCTTCAATAATCGGATATCCTTCTTCCAACACTAATACAGTATCAGTTTCATTGCACAATTTTTCAATATGCTTTCGCGGAAGCGGATATTGCGATACTTTTACAACAGGATAAGGACATCCGTCAGGATAGTTTTCCATTAAATAGTTAAAGGTAATTCCCGAAGCAATTATTCCCATTGATTTATCTGAAGCATCAATATATTTATTGTATTCGCTTTCTTCAGATGCTTTTTCAAAGTTTTTTTGATTGGCAAGCAATTTTTTATATTGACGACGTGCTATGTGAGGCAACAACACAAACTGCTGAGTATCTGACGGTAAATTTAATTTATTTTCTTTTTGAACATCCTTAAGATCAACTACTGCACGAGAGTGAGCCAAACGTGTTGTTATTCTAATCATTACGGGAACATTAAATTGCTCCGACAATTTGAATCCGTAATAAGCCATATCATATGCTTCTTGCTGATTTACAGGCTCCAAAACAGGTATCTGAGCAAATTTTGCATAATAACGAGAGTCTTGCTCATTTTGGCTTGAGTGCATCGATGGATCGTCTGCAACAGTTACCAACATACCACCATTAACACCTGTTATTGCTGCATTCATAAAGTTGTCGGCAGCAACATTCAAACCCACATGCTTCATACAAGCCATTGTGCGTTTTCCTGCATACGACATTCCAAGAGCAGCTTCCATTGCTGTTTTTTCGTTAGCCGACCATTTACTGTGGATTTTTTTCTCTTGTGCATACTTATTACTCTGAATATATTCGGTAATTTCGGTCGAGGGGGTTCCGGGATATGCATAAACACCTGACAAACCACCGTCTATTGCTCCTTGAGCAATAGCCTCAACTCCTAATAATACTTTTTGCATTGTTATTTTTTTTTAGTAATTAAAATTTTAATAATATGAAATAATAATTTGTAAATTAACAAACATTATACCATTTAATATACATATTGATAATCAATAATATATAAATTTTTGAAATTAAATTTTTAAAAAATCTAATTTAAAATAAATAAGAAAAGTGTGGGGAGAAAGGTCTATTTTAAAGTCCTCCGAAACGTTTTAAAAAGCCTACCAAAATGGCTACCACAAAATAAAATATCGAAGGGAAATGTGTATTATTCATATCTACTATTTTTCACATTTTCTGTCGGCAAAGTAAGTTATTTTTTTTTATCTGCAAAGTAATTTTTTATATGTTGTTGAAAATATTGTTTCGACGATTAAATATAAAACACTCAAACTAATAATAAACAGTAGCAACAATCTTTCTTTTCCCGCCGTAATTGCGAAATTCACACAGATAGATTCCTTGCCAAGTTCCCAAATTTAATTTACCGTTTGTAATAGGAATAGTTAGTTCTGCTCCAAACAACGATGCTTTGATATGTGCGGGCATATCATCACTACCTTCAAAAATATGTGTGTATAACGGATGATTTTCGGGTATAAGTTTATTCATAAAACTTTCAAAATCATCCCGCACCGACGGGTCGGCATTTTCATTTAATGTTAATGCTGCCGATGTATGTTTTATCAATAAATGCAACAATCCTATTTCAGGCAATTCGGATAAATATTTAACTATTTCCGGAGTTATTAAATGAAAACCTCGCGAATATTCAGGTAATACTATTTCTATTTGTTTAATCATAAAAACAAAATTTGTATATTAACAGTTTATTGTATTTTAGTTGTAAATATGTCAGTATATTGATTTGCAACAGTTGAGTAATAATAAAATCCTTATTGTTGTTTTGATAATCAATGCTTTATGTAATTTGTTTGATAGTTTGATAGTTTGATAGTTTGTTATATGTAACATTGTAAAAATATAAAATTTTGAAAAACAATAAATACAAAAACAACGTTTAATAAAAAAGTAAACAAACAATGTTTATAAAAACTCCCGAAATACACAAAACAACAAAAGGACACGACCCTTTCGGAAAATTCACCGAAAAGCATGCTGCATTTATAGCTGCAATGTTTTTCTTAGGAATATTTTTAATGGTATTTTTTGGTAACAAAACACTTGTTACTTGGAAGTTTATCAGTTACATTTATTTAATAATTGCCGTATTAATAGGCGTTTTACCTCTAAAAAAATTACCTTTTATCTATTTTGTTCGCAAAGAACTTAAAATACTTTTAACAGTATTCGGATTAGCACCCTTTTTTACGGGTTTAATATTAATGATAAACTTTACTTTTGCAAGCAATATTACTACTAAAACAATAACTGTTACCGCTTATAAATATTACCCTTACGATGAAACGGTTGAAGTAATTTTGGATGATGATTTTATAAATCAATTTTCGGAAATACGAAAATTTACAATCAAAGAATTAAAAAGCACACCTAAAACTGCCGTTTATACAATAAAAACAGGACTATTGGGGATGAAAATTATTGATAACTCAGAATTGATTTTTACAAAAAGCAGATAAATCAAATTTATTGTTATTTTAGTAATAAAACCACTTCTATAAACTCAAATTACACATTTTATTATTGATTATTAAACAGTTAAAGTGACTATTTAATGCGGTGATATTATGATAGACAGGGAGACTGAGCTTGTCATAGGCGAGATAGCAACGAAGAAAATCATACAACTATATTAATGATATAATATATTTGAATAATATCAGCCGAAATTATTACTAAGAGTTTATTTAAAAATAACAAAGTCACGGTGTAAGTTTCATAAAAAAATATTTAATTATAAAATATCTTTAAATCAGCAACTTATACCGTGACTTATAAACTTCAGCAAAGTTTTACCTTATCACGTTTCTGTTTATTCCGATATTTTTCGAAGAAGTATATCGAAATAGTTAACCCTCATTAAATACCGTAAATTCGCTATTTTTTAGCTTCTGCTACATAGTCGGGTTTAATATTTACTTTCTCTCTCTTTTGCTTCTTCAAGCCATTCGGGTAAAAGATTTTGCTTAAATGCCTCTTTTTCAACTTCCAATTTTTCCATTGGTAGTCCCACAAATTTTTGAGCATCGGCTTTTGTGGCAATATTCGGATAAGGAACCTCACCGTTGTAGCCTAACTGCATAAGCAATTTTGCAAGTTTTATTCTTGTTTCTTGCACAATATCAATACCTGTAGCTATCACACGGCTGATTTCAACGGGAGCATGAAATGAACCTCCGTGACTTGCCGCTGCCCAATCCCAACGCCACTGAGCATGACGAATACCTTGTAAAATATCTTTCATTTGCTCATCGGTAGCACCAAGTTCCCAACATTTTCCTGCCTCAACATGAGTACGAACCAACAGTTTTTCAAGTTTATCTCTATTAAATATTACTCTGTCTTGATTATCGTAAACATTCTTTCTTAACTCTTCGGCACTTTGACGATGACAGACTTGACAAGAATTTTCAATATTATTTAAAGGACTTTGAATATGATGGTCGGTAAATTTAACTCCGCCTTCCGATTTATACGGCATATGACAATCGGCACAAGACACGCCTCTTTGAGCATGAATTCCCATGGAATACACCTCATATCCGGGGTGCTGAGCTTTAAGCATCGGTGCTTTTGATATTTTGTGTGTCCAATCTTTAAAATTCATATCGTCGTAATATTTTTCCATATCTTCAACCGTAAAACCGTTGTCCCACGGAAAAGTAAGATAAGGAACTCCCTCTTTTGGTGTATGTTTGTTAAAATAATACTCAACATGACATTGTGCACACACAAGTGACCGCATCTCTTGATGTGTTGCTTTTGTAATATCTTTTCCTTGACGTTGAAAAGCCTCTATTAGTGCAGGACGGGTAATTCTCAAATTCATTGTTTTTTCATCGTGGCAATCGGCACAACCAATAGGATTTACTATTTCAGCACCCAAACGAGCCCATTTGCCCGAATAAAATTCAATAATACCATCGCGTTGCATTACACGCGGCACATCGGGACTTTTACAACTCCAACAAGTTGCCGGCATTGGTCCGTCATCGGGTCCGGTAGGTCCTCCTGTGCGTAATGTATTGTAAATATCGGTAATGGCAAAATAGTGTCCTCTACCTTGATTGTAATCTTTTGAAAAACCGTATCCTGCCCAAAGCACCACAAGACGCGGATCAACTTCAAGCATATCAATCATTGCATTTCCGTTATATTTACTTCTGAATGATGTATCGGCTGTTTGATAATACGATTGAAACTCTCGCGGAAAGTTTTCGCCCCAAATTTCATTTCGCGGTTCACCCGGATTAATTTTTACCGTAGGCGTATAAACAAATTGAGCCTCTGTTTTTCTTTCGATAATTGATGATGCAAACAATCCTAAAAGAAAAACTACAATTACTGTAACTAAAAACAGTAATCTGTTCATTAATTTATTGTTTTTTTTGTCACTCATAATTAATAAGATTTATTGTTGTTTGTGTATTTTATTTACTGAATTAATAAGCCACAAAGGCACTGTTGATGTTTCAGCAGGAATTCTTGCGTAAGGCGTTGACGAAAGACTGTTTACTCTTCCGTGAGGAACTTCGCGATGACATTCCCAACATTCTCGATTGGTTTTCGAATGAATATCGTATTTTGTTTTTGATGTAAGTTTATCGTCTTCCAACAAATCGGAATGACATCTTATGCAATTGTTATGCACCACTTGTTTGCCCTCTTCTTTTATAAAAATTACCTGTGGTTCACGTCGTAATGTAAAAATTGTAGCATGACGCAAACCGTCTTTTGCTTTAAAGTAGTATTTATTTACAACATTGTTATGAGGAACGTGGCAATCGTTGCATGTTGCATTTTCCCGATGCGAACTGTGACTCCATGTTGCGTATTGCGGAACCATAATATGACAATTAATGCAGGTTTCCGGCTCGTCAGATAAATACGATACAGCATTTGATATGTTAAAAATATAAATAAACAAACCGAACAATGCACCTACTGCAATTGCAACAGGCAGTTTCCAATTATCGGGTGGAATAATTTTTTGTATAATTCTGTTCATATCACTTTAACAGTTTGGTTACAATAATTTTAAGAGTAGTGTTTCCTGTATTTTCCCATTTACGATTAAGGTCTTTTTCTATTCTTACGAAATCGCCCGCTTCAATATCAACAACATCATTATCTACCGTTAATCTGCCTTTCCCCGATGTAATCATAAACAGAGCAGGAATATCATTTGTATGGTCGGGTATCTCTTTTTTAGCCGGTATTTCAATATTTATTATTTCAATAGCATTGTCGGAATAAACTTTTTTCGCTTCGATATTTTCTAAAATGCTTTTCAGGTTTTTAAGTTTTATAATTTCCATTTGTTTAATATTTAGTTTATTAGAAATAAGAGATATTAAGGTATTAAAATATCAAATTTATGTTTTTATCATTAAAATAAATATGACATTTGTCATATTGGTTAAAAATATACTTTGATAAAAGTCGGTAATTTCTGCTTGAAAATTATGTTGCAACATAGTTTTTTTGAATAAAAATTGGGTTGTAACATAATTTTTATAATGTTTTTATTATGTTGTAACATAATTTTATTTATTTTTGTAAAAAATAGTATTATGCAAAAGCTTATTGAGAGACAAAAAAGATTAATAAAAAATATATCACTTGATTTTAAACGCAGTTTGTATAATAATATAGACTGGTCATCTCGACTTATTGAAATACGTGGTGCTCGCGGTATGGGTAAAACAACAATAATGTTGCAAAGGGTAAAAGAATTATCAATACAAAATATAAATGTTCTGTATGTTACGCTTGACGACCCTTATTTTTTTCAAAATTCTTTATACGATTTAACTGATAAATTTTACAAATACGGTGGCACGCATATATTTATTGACGAGGTTCACAGATATCCGTCAAAACAAAAAAGTCTTGATTGGTCGGTAGAAATAAAAAATATTTACGATGCGTATCCCGATTTGAATATTGTATATTCAGGGTCGTCAATATTGGCAATATATAAGGGAGAAGGTGATTTGAGCCGACGAAAAATAAGTTATTTGTTAAACGGATTGTCTTTTAGAGAATATTTAGAGTTTAAAAAAGTTATTAGTATTAATCATTTTGAATTAAATGAAATAATATCAAATCACGAATCAATTGCTGACGAGATTGTCTCAAAAATTAAGATTTTACCTTTGTTTAATGAATATCTTCAATCGGGTTTTTATCCTTTTTTTAAAGAAACCAAGCATACAGATAAATTTTATGAACGTTTGCAAACAGTTGTAAATCTAATTATTGAAAATGATATTCCGTCAGTAGCGGAAATAAAATACGAATCAATTGCCAAATTGAAGAAATTACTTGCCTTAATAACAACAAGTCCGCCTTATACTTCTGATATGAAATCTTTGGCAAATCAACTATATATTTCCGATTATAAAACTCTGTTGAAGTTGCTTGATTTTCTTGACAAATCGGAACTTCTTATTTTGTTACATTCAAAAGCAAAAGAAAACAAGATTATGCACAAACCGGAAAAAATATATATAAATAACACAAATCTACTTTATGCTCTTAATATTTCCGATATTTCAAAGGGAACAGTAAGAGAAACTTTTTTTATTAATCAACTGAAATATTTGCATAATATAAAGTATCCTAAAACTTGTGATTTTTTGGTAGATGATAAATTTTTGTTTGAAATAGGAGGAAAAAACAAAACAAAAAAACAAATAAAGAAACAAACAAATGCTTTTATCGTTACTGATGATATTGAAACAGGTTTTATGAATAAAATACCGTTATATTTATTCGGTTTTTTATATTAAAAAAATAGATGTTTAACTTAAAATTATTATAGAGTGAATAAAAAAACATTATTGACAATAGTTATTGCGGTAAGCACTATTATGCTTTTTACGCTAAGTGCACAGCCGATAAAGTGGAAGAGTAAAAAGTATATGACCATTGTGAGTTACAATGTAGAGAATTTGTTTGATACAATTGATGACCCGCATAAAAACGACAATGAGTTTACTCTATTTTCAAAAAAGAGATACAATACCGAGCGTTACAACAAAAAAATATCGGATATAGCAACTGTATTGAGTTCGATAAACAAAAAAGATTTACCTGAAATTATCGGAATGGCAGAGGTTGAAAACAAAGCGGTTCTTAACGACCTTGTTAAAACTCCTCAATTGCAAAAAGCTCATTATAAAATTATTCTTGAGGAAGGTCCCGACCCTCGCGGAATTGATTGTGCTTTGCTTTATCGTCCCGATGTTTTTAAATATCTGTCGCATAAAGCATTGCCTGTGGCTTTCCCTTTTGCTAATAATCGCCGTACCCGAGATATTCTTTACGTAAAAGGTATTGTAAAAAAAGATACTCTGCATGTTTTTGTAAATCATTGGAGCTCCCGTCGTGGCGGGATGCAAAAGTCGGAACCCAAGCGAATGCAAAGTGCAAAAATATTAAAGCACAATGTTGATTCTATTCTTGCAATAAACCCCGATGCTTTGATTTTTATTATGGGTGATTTCAACGATGAACCTGTTAACAAAAGTATTTACAATGTGTTGGATGCAGGTGGAATTAATGAACATAAAGAACTTGCTAATTTAATGTATTCTCTTGATAAGCAAGGTAAAGGAACTTATTATTACAGGGGCAAATACAATATGCTTGATAATTTGATTGTATCGCCCGCATTGATAAACAATAAAAAAGGAGTGAGACTATACGAAGATAAGGGTTGGATTTATCATCCCGACTTTATTTGCTATACTCACAAAAACGGTGACAAGTCGCCTGCAAAAACTTACGGCGGTAAAAACTATTACGGCGGATACAGCGACCATTTTCCTGTATATACAATTTTATATCAGAAGTAGATTACATTTATTTAATGATGCAATGATTTAATGTGATAATACGATAATGTGGTAATGTGATAATGCAGAAATAAGCACGGAGGCTAAGATTGTCGAAGCCGAATTAGCAACGAAGGAAATGATACAATGATATAATGATGTAATGATACAATGATGTAATGCATAAATGCCAAAAACTTGTCTGCCTTTGGAGGATGCGATAATGCAGTAATGCAGAAAACTTGTCCGCCTCAGGAGGATGCAATAATAAGTTGATAATGAACAATTGAAAATAAATTAGTGCCAATTTGTGTAATTTGTGTATAAAAACCTTCGCGACTTAACGTCTTTGCGGTGAAAACTTAATTTTCTAACAGCTTAATTTTCTCAATTCCTTAATGTTTCAATATTGCTGAGCAAAGCGAAGCAAAACTTAAATGTCCTTCTAATCCTTATATGGTTCAAAAAAAAAAATGAGCGTAGCGAATGCAATAATTAGTTGAAAGTTTATAAAGTTGAAAGTCTAACCGGAAGCTGAACATAGTCGAAGACAAATTTGCAACATTTCAAAAAATAAATAAATTAGTGTTAATTTGCATAATCTATGGATAAATAAATAATTTATGAATTTGAAAATAGTTTCCCCTTTTAAGCCGACAGGCGACCAACCGCAAGCCATTGAGCAACTTGCACGTGGTTTGCAACAAGATGTTCCGTATCAAACTTTGCTTGGTGTTACGGGTTCTGGCAAAACATTTACCATTGCCAATGTGCTTGAAAAGGTGAAACGTCCGGCTCTTATTCTCAGCCACAATAAAACTCTTGCCGCTCAACTTTATTCTGAATTTAAGGATTTTTTTCCTGATAATGCCGTTGAATATTTTGTGTCGTATTACGACTATTACCAACCCGAAGCATATCTGCCTGTCACCGATACTTACATTGAAAAAGACCTTAGCATAAACGATGAAATTGAAAAATTAAGGCTGCACACTACATCATCATTGCTGTCGGGACGACGCGATGTTATTGTTGTTTCGTCGGTGTCGTGCCTTTACGGGATAGGAAACCCCGATGATTTTCACGAAAACAGCATACATATAAAAGTAGGTGATAACATAGGCAGAAATCAATTCTTACGCAAACTGGTAGATGCCCTTTACAGTAGAAACGAAGTGGAATTTAGCCGAGGTAAATTCAGGGTAAAAGGCGATACCGTTGATATTTTTCTTGCTTATGGCGACCACGCCGTTCGTGTAGTTTTTTGGGGTGATGAGATTGAAGAAATTTATAGTTTCGACCCGCTAAACGGGCATGCAATAGACCATTTTACTCAAACACTAATATATCCTGCAAATATTTTTGTTGCCACAAAAGCACGCACGCAACAAGCCATCAGGCAGATTCAGGATGACCTTGTAAAGCAGATTGATTATTTTAAAAGCATTGGCAAACATATTGAAGCAAAACGCATTGATGAGCGGGTAAATTTTGATTTGGAGATGATTCGCGAAGTGGGGCACTGTTCGGGTATTGAAAACTACTCGCGATATTTCGACGGACGACAACCCGGAACCCGTCCGTTCTGTCTGCTCGATTATTTCTCCGACGATTTTGTTACCATTGTTGACGAAAGTCACGTTACGCTTCCGCAGATAAGGGCTATGTATGGCGGCGACCGTGCCAGAAAAGAAAACCTTGTGGAATACGGTTTTCGGTTGCCTGCCGCTTTGGACAACCGTCCGCTGAAGTTTGATGAGTTTGACAGCCTTACCGGACAAACCATCTACGTAAGTGCCACACCGGCAGATTTTGAATTACAAAAATGCGAAGGAGTTATTGTTGATCAGGTTATTCGCCCGACGGGACTTCTCGACCCTGTTATTGATATTCGTCCCAGCCTTAATCAGATAGATAATTTGATTAACGAGATAAACCAACGTGTAACCAAAAACGAAAGAATACTTGTTACAACGCTGACAAAACGAATGGCTGAGGAACTTGACAAGTATTTTAAAAAGTTATCCATAAAATGTAATTATATCCACAGCGATGTTGACACCCTTGAAAGAGTTGAAATTCTTGAAGATTTGCGAAAAGGAGTTTACGATGTAATTATAGGTGTAAATTTACTTCGCGAAGGTCTTGATTTGCCCGAAGTATCGTTGGTAGCCATTCTTGATGCCGACAAAGAGGGGTTTTTACGCTCGGAACGTTCGCTTACGCAAACGGCAGGACGAGCAGCACGTAATGTCAACGGTAAAGTAATTATGTATGCCGATAAAATTACAGGTTCAATGCAGAGAACTATTGACGAAACAAACCGTCGTCGCGAAAAACAACTTAAATACAACCAAGAGAACAACATTACACCTACCCAAATTGTTAAAGCGGCACACACGTTAACCGATGACAAACAACTTGATACTCAACCCAAAGCATACGCAGGGAAAGATAAAGTGAATATTGCCGCCGACCCTGTTGTTGCCTATATGAGTAAAGATGCTTTGAAAAAAGTTATTGACAAAACCAAAAAGCAAATGGAGCAAGCTGCCGGCAAACTCGATTTTATTGAAGCAGCACGCTTACGCGATGAAATGTTTGAGTTGGAAAAATTATTAGCTGAAAAAAATTAAACTTTCAACTCACTATCGTATTTCTACATTATGACATTAAATAATTGTATTTTAAAACAACATTTTGGCAAGCATTTTGTTATACTAAAAAACATTATTAAAAATCTGATACTATGAAAAGAATATTTTTAATTTTAACAGCTGCATTTTTTTTATCATCGTGCCAAACAATAAAAGTTGTTAGTGATTACGACAGTAAAGTTGATTTTACAAAATACAAAACCTTGCAATACTACGGCTGGGCAAAGAACAGCGATGAAATTCTAAATAATCTTGACAAAGAACGTATTGAAAAGGCTTTTGCTGATGAATTTAAAAAAAGAGGCGTTTCGGTTGTTAAAGAGAATGCCGATATGATTGTTACTCTTTATATTGTTACCAAAGAAAAAACCCAACAAAATGCTACCACAACTTATACAGGCGGCTATGGTCCCGGATATTACGGATATGCTTATCGATACGGTTACGGTCCCGGTTGGGGTTGGGGCGGCGGCACATCTTACACTACTGTTACCGAAGATAATTATACTGTAGGAACATTGTTGGTATCGGTATATGATGCAAAAGAGAAGAAACTTATCTGGCAAAGTTACGGTGTGAAAATTTTAAGCGACAATAAAAATAATCGTGAACAGAAAATAAATGCAGCAGTAGCCAGAATTATGGCTAAATATCCGGTAAAACCGATAAAATAAATACTATCTGAGATTTTTGTTTAAGAAATATTACTTCGTTCAGAGTAATTAAAAACAGACTGCCTCCAACAGTCTGTTTTTTTATGTTTTTCAAAATACAATTATCATCAATTATAGTGATAACTCTTTTTTAAGATATTCTCTCACCTCTGTGACAGAAATAAAACACTCATTTTTTGCTATTAAGTCGGGAAGAATATCAATTTTTTCAAACATGATTTTTGTTTGTCCGTAAATACCTACAAGCAAAACTTTTATTCCTTTCTTCTTAAGTTCAAGAATAGCCTCTTCCATTGCATACAAACCACTTTGATCAACATAAGGCACTTTGTCCATTCTAAATATTACCACTTTTATATCAACGGGAATAGATTTTATTAAATTTTGAAAACCTGAAATCATTCCAAAGAACAGAGGACCGTTTATATGTTTGATATATATTTTATCACCAAGTTCACTAACTATATCCTTTTCATCTTCCCAAGTATCATCGCTATACAATTCTTTAACAGACTTTGCACTGCTTTGTCCTTCAACAATTTCAGATGCTTTAATCATAAACACAAATGATGATAATACCATACCGGCAGCCACAGCCACAAGTAAATCAACAAATACAGTTAAAAACAATACAATAAACATAATAACCGCATCAGCACGCGGAACCGACTTTATATGTTTAATACCTTTATAATCTATTATTCCAATACCTACGGTAATTAATATTCCTGCTAAAACAGCATTTGGTATATGTCCCACTAATTGACCCAGCCCAAGCAAAACAGCAGCTAAAAACAGTCCGGCAAAAACACCTGATAAACGGGTTTTTCCTCCCGAATTTATATTTATTACAGTTCGCATGGTAGCTCCTGCTCCGGGCAATCCGCCTATTAATCCCGCAAACATATTACCTATACCTTGCCCTATCAACTCTCTATTGCTATTGTGTTTTGTTTTGGTAATATTATCGGCAACAACCGATGTCAACAAAGAGTCTATTGCACCGAGAGCAGCAAGAGTGAAAGAGAACTCAACTATTCGTATTAAAACTTTCGGGTTGGTAAGAGCAGCTAAAAATCCGAAATTAACTTCAGGTAGTCCTGTGGGAATATCCCCTTTTGAGTTAATCTTCATTATTAAATTATCAGGAATAAAAAAGAAAGCTATAATAGAAACAGCAAGTAATGCCACCAACGAAGCAGGAATTTTTTTTGTAAAACGCGGTAACAGATAAATAATGGCGATAGTAACTACTGCTATTCCTATGGAATATGGATTAACAAGTTCAGGTATCATATGTATATTGGCAATTGTTCCGAATGCTCCGCCTGCAGGACTATCAGCTCCTATAAACGGGAAAAGTTGTGTTATTATTATTATAACACCTATTCCACTCATAAACCCTGACACTACGGGATAAGGAATATATTTAATATATTTTCCGAGTTTAAAAACTCCAAGCAAAGCCTGTATAATACCCGCTAATACAAATGTTGCAATAATAACAGGCATAGCAGCTTGAACACTGCCCAATACATTTATTGCTTCCGTAATCATTACTGCAGAAACAACAGTCATAGGAGCCGTAGGTCCGCTTATTTGTGTTTTTGTGCCTCCCAATATTGCGGCAATTATTCCCAAAGCAATAGCTCCGTATAAACCGGCAACAGCACCAAGTTCTGTTTGTTCGCCAAAAGCGAGAGCTAAAGGTAATGCTACTACTCCGGCAGTTATTCCGCCAAAAAGGTCACCACTGATATTTGAAAAAATATTCGTTTTATTATTTTTTTTCATAAAAAAACAGATTTTAATGTAACTTTTTATAATGCAATATCGTCATTAAATAATAATAATATTATTTTATCGTTAAATGTAAAACTAAAAATAATCGAAAATGTTCTTATTATTAAATAATAATATTCATTTTTCACAGTATTTTTTATTTATAAATAATACATATCGATTATAGTAGCAGGAATCAACCAATTAATTTATTATTTCAAGTTTTTATAATTTAAGATTACGAATAAATTTAAAATAGATTTTCCATTAACTAAAAACAATTTACTAAAAAAAACAATTATGAAATTTAAATTACTGATTTTGTTTTTATGGTCGTTTAGTGTAATATATGCACAAAAAACCGACTATAATACAGCCGTAAAATCTTTAAAAGAAATTACCGCTAAAGATTACCCCGAGTCTTCAACTATTTCTATTGAAAATGAAGAAGTTACAATTAACAAAAATTGTATAGGAACACGTATCAGCGAAAGCTATACAAAAATTTTAAATGAACAAGGAAAACAGGAATCAAGCCAATTGTATTTCGGTTACGATTCGGATTATGATACTGTTGAAGTTGTCCTTGTAGAAATAATTAAACCCGACGGTACGGTTAATAAAGTTAACACAAAAGAAATTCTTAAAAAAGTAAGCAGAAGTGCATTTGGAGGATTTTCAAATATTTATACCGAAACAGGCTGGATACTTACAGGTAATATTCCTAATTTACAAGTTGGCGATATTATTCATGAAGTAAGTAAAAATATAACTCACAAAACACCTATGGAAGATAACTTTTTCGACAGAATCAGTATTGAGGGTTATTCTACTGTTTATAAAAGTTATTATAAACTTACTGCTCCGAAAGATTTAAAAATTAATGTAATTCATATTAATAAAAAAGAAAATCTTGCAAAATTTGAGGAGAAAGTTGATGGTAATAATAAAATTTACACCTGCTCATTTGATTATATTCCTCAAATAATCTACGAACCCGGAATGGATGATGACAGTTTTTTCTCATATTATATAATGCTTACTACTGTTGACAGTTGGCAAGATATATCAAAATGGTATTACGGACTAGTTAAAGACCATTTGAAAACCGACAAAGCCATTAAAGATAAGGTTGCCGAAATAACAAAAGACGCAAAAAACAACGAAGAAAAAATATCGAAACTATTTTATTGGGTAGCACAGAAGGTGCGTTATCTTGGTGTTGACAAAGAGAAAAACCGTCCGGGACTAGAACCACACGATGTTACTTATACTTTTGAAACACGTGGCGGTGTTTGTCGCGATAAAGCAGCTTTGCTTGTGGCAATGCTTCGCGAAGCAGGAATACCAAGCGATGTAATTTTAATATCAGCAGGTTATCAATTAAATCATAAAGCACCCGTTATGTGGTTTAATCATGCTATTGCAATAGCATACGACGATAAAGGCAATCCACTTCATATTTTAGACCCTACTAATGAAACAACAAAAGATTACTTGCCTCAATATGAAGAAGATAACACATATCTAATAGCTCGTGAAGAAGGTGCCGATTTAAAAATTGTACCTGTATCACCTGCAAGCAGAAATAATACAAATATTGATATTAATATTAGCGTAGATGCAAATAATAATGCCAACGGTAAAGTAAAAATGACTTATTCGGGATTGGCAGATACTTACATAAGAGGTCAATTAATGAGATATACACCAAGCAAAAGAAAAGAACTGTTTCAAAGAATGATTTCAAAAATACATCCGGCGGCAGTTATCAAAGATTATAAAATTTCTGACCCCGAAAATAAGGATGAGGATATTTTTATGGAAGCAAGTTTTGAAATACCAAGTTATATAGATAAAGATAAACCTTATGTTTTCGTTCCTTACGAAGCTTCAAAACTCTCATTGTCATTTATTTACAATTGGGAAATGCAAGTTTTTAATCTTACAGACCGTAATTATCCGTTTAAAATAGACAACACTTTTAGTGTGGATATTAACGAAAATATTTCGTTTGTAAATAAAATTGCCGATATATCGGTGCCTAAAACCATTGATTTAGATTATAAAGGTTTTAAGCTATCGGGTACAAGTAAACTTTCTGACGACAAAAAACAATTTACTTCAAAAGTATCATTCAGCTCTAATACAATTCATTTCAAACAAGAAGAATATAAAAATTTAAAACAAAAATTATCGGAGCTTGTGACGTTAGAAAAATTATATATGATAGGTAAAACAGCAAGTAAATAACAGCCTGCGTTTGATTTAATTAATAAACAAATAAGGCATAAAATTTAAAACAATGAAAAAAATTTTAATAATAGTATTTTCAATAATATTAACAGGAGTCTATGCACAAGACTATAAAGAACTGATAAAAAATGTTCAGGGAGCTGATAAATATCCCGATGCATCGGCAATAAATGTTTACACACAAATAGACATATCGTTAAATGCCGACGGGTCTTATAAAAAGCATGTTTATTACATAAAAAAAATACTTACTTATAAAGGAAAACACCGCTATTCTGATGTAAAACTTGATTATAATGCAAACTTTGAGACTATAGATCTTGGAGAATGTTTTTCGGTAAGAGGTGACAAAAAAATTGATATTCCGAAAGAAGCAATTCACGATAACGGAACATTTTTAACGATGTATTCACCCGAATATATCAATCAACGTCAAAAAGTTGTAAACTTTCCGGCAATAGAACCCAATGATTTTATTGTTGTAAATTATACAATAAATTCAAAATCGCCTGCTATGTTCTTTTCCGGTATAGAGCAAATGCAAGAGGCTAATCCGTATATTGAAAAACATTTTACCGTTACAGCCGACAAAAATGTCAAGTTAAATTATAAATTCGACGATAAAAAAATAGATTTTTCTAAAAAAGAAGACGGAAACAAAATTGTTTATTCATGGAATGTAAAAGATGTTCCTTTAATTAAAGATGAAAAAAACAAACCTTCGTATTCCATTATCGGTCGCCCTGTATTTTACTCTATTGAATCAAACTGGGCTGATGCTTCCGATATTTTATTTAAGCAATTTAACTCTGTTGATTATAAGGCTGTTGCCGATATTGATTTTGTAAAAAAACTTAAAAACTCAAAAGAGAGTGACGATGCTAAAATAAAAGCTCTATACAGCTATATTCAAGATAATTATGTGTTTAAATATTCATTGAAAGATGATGGTTTTAAGCCGCAAGAATTATCAAAAGTATTAAAGCAACAATTTGGCAGTGCAAATGAG
>Ga0256846_1000303_pt1 | contig 21022 bp, 17 predicted proteins | sample TevniametaG_FD_189098 | JGI IMG/M metagenome (GOLD analysis project Ga0256846, IMG submission 189098) | Tube worm associated microbial communities from hydrothermal vent at the East Pacific Rise, Pacific Ocean - Tevnia | ecosystem: Host-associated > Annelida > Integument > Unclassified ...
AAAATGGGAAGTCAGGCTTGCGGACAGTCAATACGTTGTAGCCGATATGTGTGCAGATATTGATGAAAATGTATATCTTGTAACAAATAAAGGCACGATACTCTCTTATGACAAGAGCGGCAAACTTCGCTGGAAATATCTACATCAGACAATAAAGGACAGTAATTTTATTTTCGATGCTTTACTTGCGCAAAAAGACGGGATACTCGTATCGGCGGCTCCGGGATTGCTTTTCAAATTATCGCTTGGCGGAAAAAAAATGTGGGAGTTTAAACATAAGCATTGGACTGTCCGTACATTTGCGGCAGATAAAGCGGGGAATATTGCTTTTCCTTCTACCCAAAACGATTATGAGAAAGCCGACACTTTATATTATATTTCTTCCAAAGGAAAAGTAAAATGGAAGAAAGCATTCGCTAAAACGAGGATACTAAAAAATCCTGTTATCTATAACAATTTAATAGTTTATCCCGCTTCGTATATGCTTGGTGATACGCGTTTATATTTGCTGATTGCTCTTGCTCCAAGCGGCAAAGAAGTATGGCGAAAGGAAATCAACATAATGCCTAAGTTTATTTCTTGCGGTCATAATAGAATTTATTTACTGGCGTATAGTTCGGGATATGGCGAGACTATGTCCGGTATTTATTGCTATGATATGAAAGGTGCAATGCAGTGGAAACTATACACTGGAAATACTGTGCCGGCACCTCTTCTGATAAGTGAAGATAATATTGCTTTCTTTGGGACAAAGCGAAATACTTCGGGTGTATTTTTCCTAAATAAAGACGGTACACTTTATCACAGCGTATCTCTCAGCGATGCTCCGCTTTTCACTCATAAGCCCTTTGTCCTGAATGTGCCTGCTGTTGCTTTTATGGGAAGTGAAAAGTTATTTATTATAAAGATTGACGATACGGCGATTGACAGAATACTCCCTTGGTAGCAATGCTAATAATCATACCATAAGCATAGGACTATTTCTATTAAATAAAGAGTAGCCTTCAGGAAATAATCCAAGTTAGTATAAAAAAATCCCCTGCCCAAATAGGAGCAGGGGAATGAGAAATAATTAAAAATGATTACCAACATTCTTGCCATGTCGTTCCGTCATAAACCATTAATTTCGGGTTTCCTGTTGAGGTATTAGTACCGTCATCCATATACATATCGCCGGTTGATGGAGATGCCGGAGAACTACTTTGAGGGTCAAGCCTCATTACATCTTTAACATGCAAAGTGCGTGCCGGTATTGCAACACCAATGCCTAAAAATCCGTTAGGTGTCAATCTCATTCTCCAAGAACCGCCTGCATGAAAGCGAATACCATCGAATGTATTTCCGACATCGCCCAAATGCAGAGTGTTATCGCTTCTTACCTGTACTACGGGGTACTTTGTTGCAGTTATTCCTGAATATTCAAATGACAAACTAGAATTATTAGCAAGAGCAATACCACCATCATCAACATCTATTGCAATATTAAGTGAATTGTTGTCTGTTAAAACAGGAGTATTTAGTCCTGTGGCACTATTTGAATTTACATATAAATTACCAAAGAGTGTTGCATTACCATTTTTATATACGGTAAAGGCATCAGAACGAGCTGCGGCTGATGTGCCGTTACCAATATGGAATAACTTGTCTGTAGGTATGAAAGATGTAGGATTGCCAGCTGGTGTAGTTGTAGCAAATACACCGATTACTGTTTCCGCATAAGACTGGGCTATATTTTGATAGCCACCCGGTACTGTGGCATATTGTCCGCTTGCAGTATTATTAAATCCGCCACCAATTGTAGAAAAGTCAGCCGGCGTTTCATTTAAAATTCCGCCTGCAATTGTAGAAACATCACCGGTTGCAATATTGCGATAACCACCTGCTATTGTGGAACAAGTATCTCTAGCTATATTATTTCTGCCGCCACCAATTGTTGAAAAATCGCCACTTGCTTCATTATCACTACCGCCACTTACTGTTGCACCTGTATCGCTTGCAATATTATGATAGCCTCCGGCAATTGTAGAATAACTAGCGCTCGCAGTGTTAGTTCTACCGCCACTAATTGTAGCATAGAGATTACTCGCCGTATTATAAATGCCACCGCTTATAGTAGCACCTGTATCACTTGCTGTATTATTGGAGCCACCGGGGATAATTGTGTAATGGGCAGTGGCATTGTTCATACGACCAGCACCGATAAACGAACAGTAACCACTAGCTATATTAGAAAAACCGGAAACTATAGTTGATACATGTGCGCTTGCTCTATTATAAGCACCACCACCGATAAAAGAGAAGTTACCGCTGGCGACATCAATAGGGATTTTCCTGAATATCTGTAAATCTACTGACCAGTATCCGCGCAAATTGCCAGGAACTATAGTGGCAGTACTGATATTTGTAATAGTAAAATCTCCGTCACGGTATATTGAACGTCTTCGGTTCTCCATTACCAAGGAATGATTGAGTGAATCATTACTACGTATCTCAAAGTGTAAATCAGCTCCATCTGTTGTTCCGACAAAATTAGTTCCGGCTGTTGTCCCGGCATTACCTTCAAGCCCCCAAGCAAAATTTGTTATATCGTTTACGGAACTTTTCATAGCATCAGAGAGTGTTTCCATTGTTGACAATACCCAAATGCCTCCTGCAGTACGTGTTTCCCCTTTTATTCGCGTGTCAGCAGTTATTGTTATATTTGCCATTCCACCACCAAGCGAATTGCTACCTACTTCTACGACAAATCCACCGAATTGGTCTGTAGTTACACCGTTATGTGTTTCTTGAAACAGTACCCCACCGGCTGAAGTACTTATAGTTATTTGTACATCAACATTGGTGGTCGGTAATACTTGACCGACATTGTCAATTGCTATACCCTTGTAGGTAAAGTTTGTTAATGAAAAAGCATTTACGCTTAACAATACCAAGAATACTATTGTTGCATTTAGAAATATTTTCTTCATAATAAGCCCTTTTATTGTAAAAAATGTTACAGTTATCATAGTGATTTGTGTTATAACAAAAAACAAGCCAAAGTTACACACAAATTCAATATTTACAATCAGAATACATACAAATATATTAAAAATATGGAATTATGCAAATATAACTAAAATTTAATACAATAGCGTAATTATGCTGATTTGTTGTATTAAAAAAAATCCCCTGTCCAAATAAGAACAGGAGATTGAAAAAAACTAATAGGATATACGTCATTATGCGACACATTTCTAATTAGATTGCTCTTGAAGTATTTTCAAATAATAAAAAACGGATAGGATTATGAATAACAATAATATTTGGTGGGAGGGACATTCCGATGGATTTTCGAGTACTTGCGTTGATTGTTCAGATACAGGTGCATTTATGTCGGACAGAGTGCTGACGGAAATGTTTCAGAGAAATGTAATCAGACCGGAAGACATTGCGCGTCTCAACGAGCCGAACTTCCCTGAGGAAAAAAAGCAATTGCTAATGACTCTGATGAATCAATAGCTTAATCATACACCGTAACCTTGTTCGATTTGGCAAGTGATATTTCGAGTGCTTTGTCGGTATTAATTGCCAAATCGTTCATAGTTTCGCCTTTAAGTGCTTGCGAAATGCCTATACTTACGGTAACATAATATCGTTTATTTTCGAACTCTATTGCTGAGCGGGCGATATCCTGACGTACCTTTTCAGCCCAGCGTTGTGCTTCGGGTGCTTTCATTCCCGTTAGAATTACGCTGTATTTGTTCTCGTCAACCTTTCCGATTGGGTGGTATGATTTCAAATATTTTTTAAATATTTCAATGACGTGTTTATTGGCTTTCACCAATCTTTCAGGCTCGGAATCCGGTGAAATTATTTTAGTTATATCAACTGAGAACAAACATAAAGTAATAATGTTATTTAGTTCTTTTGCTTTGTTCATCTCTTCTGTCAGCCTTGCAATAAATGCCGTTTCGTTCAGTATGCCTCCCGATTGCACCATTGTATTGTGTTTCAGCATTTTCATAAATACAAAATGCTCAATGGCATTGCCGGCATTGGTTGCAAGAATTTCCAAAATTTTAACATCATAGTTAGTAATATTGGATTGACTGCGTCCTACAACAAAAATTGCTCCGTAAATTTCTCTGCTTGATTTCAGCGGCACGGATAAGAAAAATCCTCCCGGATATTTTGTTTCCTTCGGGTGGAACATCATTCCGCGTCCAAGCATAGGCGACATAAACACGGTTTTTTTCTTAATTATTGATTCGCCGAGATATGTAGTTTTCTTTTTAACTTCTTTACCGACTAATTTACTATCCGCATCATTCATAGACGAGATAGCCGTTATATGCCAATTCTCGTCAGCTTGATTGTAGCCGCAAACACCAATTGTCGTATAGTCGAAAACAGAGCAAGCGGCATCAAGTATATATTGATAAATATCGTCTAGTTCAACATCGGCAGTAGATAGGAAATTGCCGAAACTGTCTATTGCATTTAGGGTCTTAGATGCTTGGAGCAATTCATATTTCTCGGTATATGTATTGACCAATGTACCGATTAGTTTTGTGAAGTTTCCGAGAAATCCGACAGTAAAAGCTTCATAGGCATCTGGCGCTTGCGAGTCGGCACATAGTATTCCAATTAATATCTTATTATAGAACACAGGTACACCAACGAAAGAACCTGTTCCCACAGGTTTTGTATAATAAGGTATTAAATCCAACTCGACAGATGGATTGATTTCTGTCAATAGCTCTGGTTTTAAATTAGTAGCAATTTGGCTAATAATATCATTGCGTATCGGTAATTTCTGCTTAGGAGTAATTGCCTCCGGCGTCTGCGAATCGTATGCCTGTATGATTAATTCTTGCTTTTCATTATTAACAAGTAAAAATGCCGCTGTTCTCGTATTTGTAATTGAGCGAATAACCTTTAGAACGCCTTTAAGAAAATACTCGAATTCCTTTCGTGGTTCTTGTCCGGCAAAAGTTTCCGTTTCGATTATTGTTGATAGCGGAATATCGAATTTCTTCTTGTTGAATGATGGTTCGGGTTTGGTTCCTTCTGCTTCTTTTTGTTCAATAGTTTTATCTTTTGCTTTTTCATCAGCAGTTTCTTTCTTTCTTTCCGGTTTTGCTTGCTCAACTTTCTTTTGTTCGGCTTTAGTAGTACTTTTTTGAGTATCGGGTTGTTCCTTAACGGTCGGTATAGACTTATCTACTTCCGAATAATTTTTCCCCTGTTTATCCTCGACATTCTCGAAAAGTGTGTCTTTATCAAATGACTTTTTATCTTGAGCAGTGTCTTGCTTTTCTTTCTTTTCATCACCGAGTATAATAATTTTAGATGTTTTTTGCGGTTGTTTTTTTGCGACTTTGCCGAGAATCTTTATGCTCGATTCACCATCATCAAACTTATATCCGGCTTCCAAGTCAATTGAAACGGGTTTTGTTTGCTCTTCTTGCTTGGCGGATGTTTTTTGTTCAATTGGTTTTATGTCAGGTTTTGCAGATGCTCGTTTGTCAATTATTCTAAATCCTTCACCATCGTCAGTATCGAATTTCTTCTTTTTTGCTTTATTGAAGTTTTTTGAAATAATTTTGATATCGTCTTCGACCTTACGCTCGGAATCTGAGGATTGGAACTCAGCTTCTTCCTCGACTGTATGTTTTTCAAAATCCTCAAAAGTCTGTCGCTTTGCTCCTGATTCTTTCTTAACTGTAATCTTGTAATTTGGTGGCGGTTGTGATGGTTTGTATCTGTCATCAACAATATCCGCCATACGTTGGGAAATAAGCATTGCAAGAGCAACGCCACCCAAAACGGCAACCGAAACGCCGATTAGACGGATTGCAAGCTCATCAATAAAAATAGCAATAAGCAGACCTACAATAATGACCACAAGAGCAACACTATCGGTCGGTCCCAGAAGTTTTTTCCAATTAATTCTTCGTTTGAGCATCTACCCACTCATATTTAATAATAGTTTATGCAGTGCTTTTGTTCCGTTCCCTGATACATATCAAAATGAACTTCCCCCCCAATTGACTGCAATAGATATGCTATATAAAACAAATTTCTGAAATTTCAAAATTGAATTGCAGAAAGAGTATTGATTTTTTCTTTATTGCAATTATCATTAAGAAAGTATTCTTGTCCACAATCACCATTCATTAACAAATAGCGGCTGTATCAAAAGAAACAGCCGCTATTGAATAAATTAAATTATTTTAGAAAAGGCGTTTTTACAATTTCTGCTGTAAAAAATTTCTTGCGAGCTTCAATCTCAATCTTTGTACCCGCTTTTGCCAATTCTGCAGGCACATAACCCAGTGCAATCGGTTTACCGAGCGAAGGCGACATATTACCACTTGTAACATATCCTACTTCCTTCCCATCAGAAAATATTTTATATCCATGACGTGGGATAAACCTTTCTGTTTCCGTCAGAAATCCGACAAGTTTGCGTTTCGGTCCTTCTTCTTTTACTTTTGCAATAACACCACTTCCGTTGAAAACACCTTTTGAAAGTTTGGTTATCCACCCAAGTCCTGCTTCAATGGGGTTAGTTGTTTCGTCTATATCATTGCCGTACAGCATATAGCATTTTTCCAATCTAAGAGTATCCCGACAGCCCAATCCGACAGGTTCAATGCCGAATTTTTCACCAGCGGCAAAAACCCCGTTCCATACTTTTTGGGCTTTGTCAAAATCACCACGGAAATACAATTCATAGCCGAGTTCACCTGTATATCCCGTGCGGGAGATAATCATATCAACACCGGCAAGGGTTCCTTCGACAAATGTATAGAAGGCGATTTTTGACATATCAACATCTGTCAATTCTTGCAAAACATTCATTGATTCAGGACCCTGAACGGCAAGCAAATGAATGTCATCGCTTATATCACCAAGAGTTAAATCAAACTCTTTTGTATTTTCTTTGCACCATTGGTAATCTTTTTCGACATTAGCACCATTAACAACAAGCATATAATGATTATCGCCAAGACAATAAACCAAAAGGTCATCAACAATACAGCCGTTAGTCCGGGTCATCGCAGAATACTGCACTTTGCCCGGGACAAGTTTTGAAGCATCGTTTACAGTAATTTTTTGAACATAAGCAAGTGCATCGGGTCCCAATACGTCGAACTCACCCATATGCGAAACATCGAAAACACCGACTTTTTCCCTAACTACTTTATGCTCGTGAATAATACCGTTTTTATACTGAATAGGCATTTCGAAGCCGGCAAATTCAACCATCTTAGCTTCGTTTTGCTTATGTAATTCATTAAAAATAGTTTTTTTCATTTAATTCCTCTCATTAAATAAAAATTATTTACTAAAAATCAAAATGCAATATCCGAAATATTTATCGAACAACAATATATTCTTTCATCTTCTTAAACTTTTTCCTACCTATGCCGTTTATTCGTCTAATCTCCGAGGGTTTTCCGAATAAACGCTTTTTCCGTTCGGCTATTATTTTATCGGCAATGCCTGAACTAACGCCTGGTAGAAACATTAACTCGGTTTTTGTAGCTGTATTGATATTAATTTTTCCTGATGGAGGGCTTTTCTTTTCTTGCCAAAATCCATTATGCTTGACAGTCGTATCTCCGGCGGCTAATTCTTCGATAGTATTACCGTCCAAATCAATTCCCGTATAAGTTGTTTTTTCAACCTCTGCAAGCGAATCAAGTATGCGATAAACTTCGCTGACATCTTTGCTGTTTCCATTTCCTGTTTCAGACAATATCATTTTAACAATAATTCCGACCGAAAGTCCCACTATAATAATAACGGCAAAAACTAATTCGCTTTTTGTAACACCGAAAAATGATTGTAAAGTTGATATAAATTTGTCTTGTTTCAAATTTTCTTGCCTTTAACCCAAGTTTCCTCAATATGGTTAATACCGAAATGATAAAATATCTCGGCATAAGAACTAACATCGGCGATTAGGAAATCCGCAAATTTACCGGATTCAATACTTCCTACTTTGTCCGAAAGTTCAAGCGAATAAGCGGCATTAAGCGTTGCGGCAGTAATTGTTTCTTCAGCAGTCATACGCATATTGATAGCCGCAAGCGAAAGTATGGTCTGCATATTTTCTGTATAAGATGAACCAGGGTTGCAGTCTGTAGCAAGTGCAACAATTCCACCTTTTTCAATTATTTTCCGTGCCGGTGCATAAGGCATCCTGATAAAATATGCTGTACCGGGCAGAAGGCAGGCAACAGTTCCTGCATCTCGCATTCTATCAATATTCTTATCCGAGACAAATAAAAGATGGTCGGCAGAAAGAGCGCCAACATCAGCGGCAAGAGCCGCCGCATCAACATCATCAAGTTCATCGGCGTGCATTCTTATTTTTAAACCCAAATCAAGAGCCTTTTCAAATATTCGTCGTCCCTGCTCAATAGTATAGTAGCCCTTATCGACAAAAGCGTCGCAATAATCTGCAAGACCTTCTTCGGCAACAGCCGGCAACATTTCTTCACAAATAAGAGTAACATAATCATCACGGGTATCTGCATATTCCGGCGGAAAATCGTGAGCGCCCAGAAATGTAGTTTTAATCTCAACGGGCAGAGTTTCTTTCAGTTTTTTAATTGCATAAAGCTGGTTCATTTCCGATTGGAAGTCAAGTCCGTAACCGCTTTTGATTTCCATAGTAGTTGTACCGTATTTCATCGCAGACATTGCCAATTGTAGAGCATTGTCGTATAGTTCATCAATACTTGCATTACGCGTTGCTTTTACGGTAGCTTTAATACCTCCGCCGGCTTCGGCAATTTCCTGATATGTAGCACCCCGAAGTCGGTGTGCAAATTCATCGGTTCGATTGCCTGCAAAGACAAAATGAGTATGCGGGTCAACAAATCCGGGTAATACAGTTTTATCTTTTGCATAGATAATCCTATCGGGAAATATTTCTTTTTGTTCTATTTTTCTACGAGCTTCGGCAGCAGTACCTACCCATTCTATTGTTTCGGAAAAAAGGAATGCGCCGTTTTGAATTTCTCCGATGTCATTCATTTTTTTTCCTATTTTATAATCTTCGCTACTATTACTGACGGTAACCAGCGAACTAATATCGGTTATTAATGTTTTCATTTATTATTCCTTTTATATACATATATTTTACTAATTTTCTCGGGAGGATTGAAACGAAGGAATTTATATTCCTTAAGCAAACGATAACCCTTGATTTTTCCGTAAATAACAACATATTCATCATCTTGAACCCACCATCTGTTTTTGTTGTTTTTCTCATAATCCCACTTATAGAAATGCCATGAATTATATTCAAATCCCCCGTCAATTTTCTCGGGTGCAATATGCAGTGTGTCATTCAAATATCGCAAAGCTCTTGCACGTGTTCGGCTAAATGCCATCATATCATGCGTACCGGAAACAGTGCTGAAGAATATAAATGCAAACATCACACCGGAGAAAAGCATTAATAATTTATTTTCTTTCGGTGAAAATTTTATTTTTGAATTTATCAGAACAATGATTGCCAAGATAGCTGTAGTCTGTATTTGATAGCGAGGGAAAAATATCTGTGTCATAATTAACGCAAAATAAACAAGGAAGGACCATATAAGCATTTCTGCGGGACCTCGCTGGCGACTTGCTTCGAAGCATTTGCCTTCTTTAGAATAATCGTACAAACGACTACCGAGTAATCCCCATAATGAAATGCCGGCGAATACCGAGATAGTAGATTGAATGGCAAGTAACCATCGCGGAAAAGTCTCGGTTAATTCCAATGTTGGGTTATGAATATCAGGAAGAACATACCACACTGTTGAATGATGCAAATTTAATACATATTGCATAATTGAATTTGCTCTTTCCGAAATAAATATCAAGCTCAACATAACAAGAGAAAACATTAAAATTAAAGTAAGCAACATAAATTTTGTTTTGGGGATTTTGAATTTTAGATATGACAGGAAGACAGGGATAACAATAGGGGATAAATAAAAACCCAAATAAAATGATGAATATAGAAAATTTCTCCCAAGATTTTTAATAAGGAAAATCGGGTCGGTTAGCATTTGCATTATTCGGTCTTTGCTGAAATCCATATTATGCGTCATACCATGGATATTGACAAACCAATACCTGTAAGCAAAATATTCAATAACAAATAAAAGCAAGGGGAAGACAATGTAATAAAATTTTCGAGATTTATATCCGTATTTGCTCAAAGTGGCAAAGAAAAATGCTACCGGTAGAACAAGGGCTAAATCACGTATCAAGAAAGCATACAAACCCAAGAGTAATGCGATTACATAATTCCAAGTTTTACCTGTCTTTAAATATTTAACAAAGAATAGAATAGACCAAACAAAAAATACAAAGAATGATATATCGGTCATAAATGCGAAGCAAAATATAAAAAATTGGGGACTAAAGCCAAAAAGCATTGTTATTGCAAATTGCTTTGATTTGTCATTAAAAAATTCTTTTGATAGAAAATATACGCCAATTACTCCGAGAAAACCAAAAATAAGAGAAGTAAAACGAAGTACGGTAAAAGAAAAACCGAAAAGCGAAGTAGCAAGCCAACCAAACCAAATATGTCCCACCAATGTCATTGAAGACCAATCGGTAATGTGAAGTTCACCAGTATCCAGCATCGTTTTTACAGGACCGGCATAAGCAAAGTCATCACCATAAGTAAACTCACCATTTGGATTGATAATAATAATAGCAATAATCCAAATAACAGCTAATATCAATATATTTATTAAGTTTTTCTTCATTTTGTATATATTGTTAGTTAAATATCACTTACTATTTAAGCAAATTTAACAGTTCTGTGCACAAAACAAAAGAAAATTAATGAAAATTTATAATAAGAACGAACAGAATTTTAATAATTATTGAAATAATAATTTTGTGTATTAATTTTTTTTCTTAATTTTACAGACTTATATAAAAAGCATTTTAGAAAAATGTAACAATTTTTCTTTAAATGTGTTTATAAGTAAATTGAGTTAAACAATAAAAAGATATAACAATTTGTTAAATTAACCTATATGGAGAACTTATGAAAAGAATTATTACTCTGCTTATTGCAATAGCAGTTATTTCCGGATTGTCCACAGCACAGGCAATCAAACCAATAAAGGTAACCGAAGGTGGTACAGCCACGAGCATTTCAATACCGGACTTTCAGCCTAATACTGACGAGATAGTTACACCTAAGTATTCTGGCGATATGCCTATGGGAAGTATAATAGTTGACGAAGTCCAAGATGCCGTATATTCATTCTATGGACAAGTAACACCTGTTGTGTACGAACCGAAATCAAAGACATTGATTATAGTTCAAAACAAAAGATTTAATAATAATAATGGGAAATATTACGATAGTGTTTATTATAAATCAAGTCAGGACAAAGGAGCTACTTGGAAAAAAAGATTACTTCAAAATAAAAAGAATATACTTCCTGTATGGCCATCAATTGCCGTATCGAATCCAAATAATGAAACTAATCCAGATAAATTTAATTATGTGATTGCATCTCCTATTGCTGTGCCAAAAGATGGTAAGTTTCCTTGGCAAGGTGTCAACTTTGTGATTGCAGACGGAAGTGACGGAAATGTCGGAGATTTGAATAGTATATATGCAACAACAGGACAGCGTTGGTTCTGGACAAGAGCCGTTTCGAATATGGTTTCAGGCAATAATATTTTTTATAATGTCGGTACTCTTGCCAGTGATAAAGGATATCAGTACGGATATTATGGGAGCTCTATTTATAATACAAATTTGGGTGATTTTGTCAAGCAAGAATCCCCTGCACAGTGGGGACTTGATAAATTCAAGCCTTCTGAATCTATTGATAAATCACCTAATGACCATATTCGTATTGATGTTGATAATGCAGGTAATGCTTATGCGGCAGTAAAAAATATTTTTGTAAGCGACCAAAATAATCGTGTGCCTGCTGTTTCAAAGACTACAGACGGTGGAGATACTTGGGGTGATTTTGATAAAATGCCTGCTACATTAATGCGTACCTATTATTCTACTATGGGTGGAAATCCTGCATACAGTTTTATTTTGCCTTTTAAAACAGATGGTTTTGTTGTTTGGGGTGTGGATAAATGGAGTTTCTTTTTCCCTGTTATTGTAAAAAAAGAAAAAAAAGATAAAAATGCGAAATTTCATTTTGTCGAAGCATTTAAAGCTAATGGTGCTTGGGGTATTCGCAAAGTAGGCGAATGGTCAGGTTTACAACAAATTACTATGCAAGGTAAAGGTTCTGGTAGTAATGTAAAAGAAACTATTAGTACTAGTTGGCTGGGGAGCGAATTACAGATTGTCCGAACAGCGGATAACAAATATTTAGTTGCAAAATGGGTTGATTATATCAATGATTCCCTTAAGATTGAGCCGGAAATTACTATCTATGATACTAAAAATAATCCCATGAAACTTAAAGTAATTCAGTCAAATGATGTCTTTATGACTTATAGAGATATTACTAAAACCGAGTGGAAGCCAGTTAAAAATGTTACAAACAATAAGAGTATTGACAAATGTACATATTTGCCCATGATTATTCCCGATTTGCAGCACATTCCTTTGTTTCAATTAGTTTCAAAAAAACTTAAATATAAAGATCCGAACAATCCGAGAAATCAATACCCTCTGAATGCTTGGTCATTTATTATTGATGGTAGGCAAGACCTTGTATTAAATACAATTAATTTAACCACAGTCGATGTTGAAGAAGAAGAAAATTTAAACTTTAACGTTAATGATATTTATCCGAATCCGGCAACTGATTTTGCCGAGTTTACATTTAATTTGGATAATAGTTCAAATGTTGTTATTGAAGTTTACAACGCATTGGGTCAGAAAGTATCTTCCGTACTCAATCAGAATTTGAGTGCAGGTTTGAACGGTGTTAATATTAATGTCAGCAATTTACTTAACGGTACATATTATGTTAGAATGACAAGCAATGGTCATTCAATCACAAAGACTATGACAGTTGTTCATTAATATTTGCTTATAGTATTAATTATAAGAGAGGCTGTCTCATTTATTTGAGACAGCCTCTCTTTATCAAAATACTAATCGAAACAATCAGCCCAAAACTGCTTTGATTCTTTCATATATATCGTCAATTGTTCCCAAACCGTTAATCATCTTAGTAATACCCTGCTTTTCGTAATATTCGATAAGCGGTTTTGTTTGTTTCTCATAGACTTTCAAACGATTAAGAATTGCCTCTTCCTTGTCGTCATCGCGCTGATAAAGCTCACCACCGCAGTTATCACAGACGCCTTCGACTTTCGAAGGATTATAAATGTTGTGGAATGTTTTTCCGCACTGTCGGCAAGTTCTGCGTGCAGAAAGTCGTTTGATTAATTCTTCATTAGGTACATCAAGTACAAGCGTCAGGTCAAGTTTTTCGTTCAATGACTTGCACAGTGAATCAAGTGCTTCGGCTTGTGGTACTGTGCGAGGGAAACCATCAAGGATATAACCGTTCTGGATTTCCGGTTTCTTCAATTCTTCCTTAATCATATCAATAATGATGTTGTCGGGTACTAAATTACCGGCGTCCATATACTCCTGTGCTTTCTTACCAAGTTCCGTTCCTTTTTTTCTGTTGGCGCGCAGTATGTCACCCGTTGAGAGTTGAATAACTCCGTAATCTTTGCAAATCCTTTCGGATTGTGTGCCTTTACCTGCTCCCGGAGGTCCTAAAAATACAAGTTTCATCACTAACCTCTATCTTTTTTTTAAAATTATTTATTAAGATATATATAATTTAACTTTGTAATTGAAAATATACAAGATTTTTAAAATAATTGTAAACCTTTTGTGTTGTAGATGCTATTGATTATATTTGAATAATATTATGACTAAACAAATAATTAATAGAGTAACCGTGTTCTGCGCTTCGAGTTCTAAGATTGACCCGCACTATACGGAGTCTGCTTATAACTTAGGCAAAATGCTTGCTAATGCCGGTATTGAGCTGATATACGGCGGCGGCAAAGTCGGACTTATGGGAGCTGTGTCGTCCGGTTCGCTTGACGCAGGTGGGACGGTTATTGGTGTTATTCCAGAATTTATGAAAAATCTGGAACTTGGCAGGAAAGATATCGCCGAATTACGTGTTGTTCCCGATATGCACGAACGGGTCAAGATGTTGATTGAGGATTCCGATATGCTGATTGCTTTGCCCGGTGGCGTTGGTACTTTCGATGAACTTATGCAGGCAATTGCATGGAAAACGCTCGGGTTGATTGTTAAGCCCATATTGCTTGTAAACACAAAAAATTATTTTAAGCATATTATTAATGCTCTCGAAGATGCGGAAGTGCAGGGCTTTATGCACGTTGCAAATACTAATCTGTGGCATGCACTATCCACGCCCGAAGATGTATTGCAATACATTAGCCGGATACAGCAGAATGTCAATACAATAGTTGCACAATCAATAGGATAAATTATGATTAGACATATTGTTATGTTTAGATTTCACGATGAAGCAGGTGGCAGAAGTAAAAATGAAAATTTACGAAAAGCAAAAGAATTGCTGGAAACTCTTCCGGCAAAAATCAATGAAATTAAATTCTACGAAGTAGGTATCGGTAAAGAAATGAGTGCCGCATCTTGTGATTTATGTCTTAACTCCGCTTTTGATAATTGGGAAGATTTGAACATTTATCGGGGGCATCTCGAACACAAGAAAGTCGTTGAATTTATCAATTCGGTCAGAAGCGAAGTTTTTTCAAGTGATTATGAATATTAGTTGATGCTGAAAAAAATATATAAAATATCAAAATCAACATTTCTTATTATCCTCTTGGGTGGTATTAGTACTATGCCGTGGCTTGGTTATCTCGAAGTTCCTGTAATGAATGAGGATTTTTTAATATTGAGTTGGTTCTCACCTAACTCCTTTCTTGATGCTTTCGCAAGTTTCTACGGACATATTGTCGGCGGTCCCTATTGGCGACCGGTGATTTGGGCGGCAAACGCAATAACCAAGTATTTTGCAGGCTATCAGGCATGGCCCTATCATCTGACAAATATACTTGTTTATGGTGTAATTGTTTTTGCCTTCTTTGAATTTATGCAACGCTTGGGGTTCGAGCGGCGGCGAGCATGGTTGGGTGCATTTATTTTTGCAGTATTGCCTTCTCACGAGTTATCGGTTGCTTGGATTGCCGGACGTACCGATACAATTATGGCAATGTTCCTATTATTCGGTATGAACAACCTCGTATATGCGTATAAGAACAGTCGCTTCTATTTTATTCCGGCACTTCTATTCTTTTTGTTTGCTATGCTGTCCAAAGAACCTGCTTATGCAGTTCCAGCGATGCCGTTTTTATTTTTATTATTACGAGAGAAAAAATTATCCAAGCAAGATTGGGTAACTGCTCTTCGCCATTCTTTTATTTTAGCAAGTATTGTAATATCTCTATTATTATACAGACTACTTGCAATAGGTGGAACACCTTTTGCATCACAGAATTTTGCAGACTTTGATTTATTGACAATTGTTCGTAATATATTGCTGTATATACCAATAAGTTTTATTAGGGCTGACCAATTGGAAGGAATATATTATTTCTTTATGTCTCATAACTCAGCCATATATATTGCTTCCGCAATAAGTCTTGTATTAATTTCACTTGCAGTCCTGCGTTATCGCAAAATGGAAAGACGTGAAAAGCATTTACTCCTCTTCGGTTTCTTGTGGTTTATTGTATTCATATTACCGGCAAGTACATTCTTTGGTCAATGGTATGCTTTTACCTCTTCAATGGGTTTGATTATTATGCTTATGAGCTTTTTGCGTTTGGATACAAAGCGTCTTTTATGCAAATATGTTTTCTATATAATACTTTCGGCAGGAATAATCTTTTCAATAGTAAATTCATCACGAAGCGATAAATGGCTGGAAGCCGCAGAACGCGCCCAAGTATCTTATGAATCATTGAACTATAAATCAAATGCCAAGGATACATTAGTATTTCTCGGTGTACCGGATAAAATCGATAATGTTAATTGTATGAAAATAGGTTTTGCACAGGCAATTTGGTATCATCTTGGAAATGATAGTATAGACGTTTCCTCGGCACTTCGATTAGAAATGAGCGATGAAGCATTCATTTCAATAGAAAGAACAGCTGGAAATGAAATTATTATGGAATTAATTGACGGTAGGTTTTTAACTGTCGGTTCTCGTTCTCGGTCTGTAATTATTGATGAAAAAATGTTTTACGAAGATGAATTTCAAAAAATTGATATTGAAACGCAAACAAAGCCAATTATTGTCTCCAAAGTACATATAATAATAAAGGAACAATCCCTGTTGAACAAAACATTTCTATTTACAGGGAAAAAATTTATACCGCTCAAATCGCTTGATATAATAGGAAAAAGTGATAATTTCCGAAATTAATCGAAATACTTATAAAAAACATTTGCATATCTAACAACAATTTACGATTTTTGCTACTGTTGGTGGTGAAAAGTGGGGAAAAGTGGTGAATTTGTACTAAGATTGGACAAATTTCGCTTCTTATTCATTTTCAAAGGTTTATCACCGATATAGCAAAAAGAACAAATGCAAAATACGAAAATGTCGGTTTATTTCAAAGGTTCGGAAACATATTCGCTCGATAGTAAGGGTAGGGTTGCAATACCGGCGAAGATGCGCAAGCAAATATCTTCGGAAGCCGGTGGAAGCTTTGTCGTAACGCGTGGCGTGGATAAATGTATTGTTGCCTATCCATTGGACGAATGGGAAGAATATTCAAAGAATATGCGACACTTGAATATGTTCAATCCAAAAGAGCGTTACGTGGTAAATGTAATGAATATGTGGATGGACGAACTTGAAATGGACGCTCAATCAAGGATAAAGCTTCCGGCGCAATTGCTGGAATTTGCGGGCATAAAAGACAAAGTTAGGATTGTCGGTATGATTAATCATTTGGCTTTGTGGAATCCCGAAGAACATAATGAGTATATTCAGCGGCTCGAAGAAGTGCAACCTTATGAATTGGCAGTTCAGCAAGTATTTGAGATGAATCGCAATGAGTAAAAAAAAAAGAAAAAGTTCTTAAGCAAAGAAACTGCGGCAGATTATGATTATCATCTGCCGGTAATGCTCCGCCAATCCGTTGCTATGCTTGTAACGAGGCAAGACGGCACTTATGTGGACGGAACTCTTGGTGGAGGTGGGCATGCGGCTGAAATTATCGCAGGGCTTAATTCAGGGGGGAAACTGATTGCCTTCGATAAGGACGAGGAAGCCATTAAATACTGCCGTACCGGTATCCTGGGGGGGAATTTATCCGGTGCGGTTATGCCCGATGTCGTTTTCATTAACGACTCGTTTGATAAGGCATGCAGCATAAATGAGGGCATTGACGGAATTTTGCTCGACTTGGGCTTGTCTTCCAGACAGCTCGATGAGGCTGAACGCGGGTTCAGTTTTAGACACAATGCACCGATTGATATGCGTTTCGGCGGAAAGGGGGAATCTGCCGAAGACGTTTTGAGTGCATACAGTGCAGATGAACTTCGAGACATTTTTCGCAAATACGGCGAAGAACCTTTCGCAAGAGTTATAGCACGGCGTATTGTTGAGATTCGCCGTGCTACGCCGTTTAAGACTACTTCCGACTTGGCAAATGCCGTTGCTTCCGTTGTTCCGCAAAGATTTTTAAATAAAGCCCTAGCCCGTATATTCCAAGCCGTACGTATTGCTGTCAATCGTGAACTGGAAGTACTGGAATATACATTGGAAAACATTTGCAATGTACTGCGTCCGGGTGGTAGAATTGTTGTAATTTCGTACCACTCACTCGAAGACCGTATTGTTAAAAATATATTCCGCACTAAATCCAGACCTCAAAAATTCGATGACATATACGGTAAAGCAATTGATGTGCCAGAGTTGAAAATAATTACAAAAAAACCTATTATCCCCGATGAAGATGAATTGGAACGCAATCCCAGAGCGCGCAGTGCAAAATTGAGAGTAGCCGAAAAGTTATAAATGGTCTGCTTATATCCTATTGATATTACATTGATTATATTAATTAGGAAAAATCTTGCTTATCGAAATGTAAAAAAATTGAACCGTAAATATTAATCCACAAACTGTTTTTTATATTCATTATGCCAAACTTCGTCATCAGTAAGTATTTCGCTAACGAATCTCGCCGGAATTAATTCAAATCCATCTCCGGTTCGCAAGTTCTCCACCATTTTAAAAGATTCTGCAACAACATATAGTTTATTATCGGGGTAGGCTGTTTCTGCCAGTAGTTTGGTTGGTACACCGTTTACAACATTATGAGTCTTATCATAGCCGTCTGCACCAATAAGACAAAAATCTATATTTGGTTGTAATTGTTTAAATTCTTTATAAGAAATAATACTCGAATTAATATTTGTATCCGACAAGGAATCAACAAGTTGCTCGGAATAATCAAAATTATTCCACACGGATTGAACTGCAAATAAGTTAATCTCTATTTTATTTTTATCAGCAAGACGCAATAGTTTTATTATATTCGAGCTGTATGTACAAGTAGAAATATTAAATGTAGTCTTATTATTCGCTGTAAATAACTTATTATAAGCATTAATAATTGTTTTTTCACCGGCTCTTTGCATTTTATTCCTGACTTCGACGCAGAAATATTTTTTCCCCTTTACAAAGACCTTTTTGTAGTCATCAACTGCATAATTGCAAATAACTTCGACCGCTGTCATAGTAGGTTTAGCTTTTTGCAACATAGAGGCTATTGATTGTGGAAAATAGTCATTTCCGTGTAGTTCCAAATCAATAGCGGCTGTAACAATATCAAGAGCCTTGGTAGCGATTTCCGTACTACCGCTCGCATAATCTTTTTTTATATTATCTATTTCTTTATATAGTGCTTCTATGACATTCATTTTGTATATTATATCAGATTCTCTCAATTTCTCCAATAAAATATTATAATGGAGAACGATAACAGAAATAATATAATGTATTAAAAAAAAAGAAAAAATACCTATAACTTGGTATTTTATAAATAATTTATTATATTTAACTTTGAATTAAGTATTGTACTTGATTCAGAATTAGTTACAATATTTTAAAATTATTTGTGGGGATTGCAAATGAGATTTATAAACAAATTGGCTGAAGAGGACGTCAAAAAATTGTGGGTTATGATGCAGACGTCCGATACAATCAGAATTAGGCAAAGAGCGCATGCTCTATTGCTAAGTAACAAAAAGTATAGTATTGATGCGATTGCCGATATATTTGAGGTTCATCGCGATACTATCAGCAGGTGGTTCGTCCATTGGGAAGAACATGGAATTGAGGGTCTTGCTGACGCTCCGAAGCCGGGACGTCCGAGAAAAAAAGATGGACATGTTAAAAAGGAACGCGATTACAAGTTGTTATCTGACTTAAAGTTAGAGGAATAAGAAATTTTATCTGTATCTAAGAAACCCTTTTTTGGTGCAGGTAATACACACATTTATATTTTCATATAAAGCCCTATAACCGCATGATTAATCGGAGGTGATTCTCTACAAGTCTCCTCCGATTGGTCGCATTATTATTTCTTCCGTTATTAACCGTTCTTCCATATTCATTTTTATTGTGTTTACAATAACTTTTGCCACATCAACGGGTTGCATCATTCTGTCGCAGAACTTAGCGCGTGTTTTTTCGTCCCACATATCGGATTCCGTAGCACCGGGCAAAATGTCAATTATCCTAATACCTTTCGAACGAACTTCATTACGAAGTACCCTATCCATAGCAAGTAGTGCGGATTTACTTGCCGAGTATATCGCTGTACCTTCAAACACAGTTTGTGTTGCTACTGATAGAATATTTATTATTATTCCATTCCCTTTATTTTCAAGCATATCAGGTAGCACTGCTTTTGTGCATAAGAACACACCTTTTAGATTTGTTGCGATAGTATCGTCAAAGTCTTTTTCGCTTGTTTCTAAAAAACTCTTAAATATACCAATACCCGCATTATTGATAAGAATATCCACACCACCTTTTATTTCCTTTATTTCGGCATAAGCATTTTTCACATTATCGGAATTAGAAACATCGCAAGGAATAATGTAAACTTTTTCAGATGATTGAAAGTGCTGAATTACATCATCAAAAGATTCCCTTCGGCGTGCAGACAGAAATAATGTAACATCATTTTTTGCCAATAATTTTGCAGTTTCAAATCCTATACCTCTACTTGCACCGGTCAGCCAAATTCGTTTGTTTTTCATAAAAATTTTCCATTTTTTTTACATAATGATATTTTGGGGATAATTATAACATAATTATTAATAAATTTGTTATTTACAAAAGATGAAAAAATGAAAAAAGATAACAAAAATATTAATAGTGATAATTTAGACAGTATTCTTGATAAATTATTTTCTTTGAGACGCTTCGGTATAAAGCCCGGACTTGAGCGAATTTCTGCACTATTGGATAAATATGATAATCCCCAGAATAAGTTTAAGTCTGTTCATATCAGCGGTACTAATGGCAAAGGTTCTGTCAGTTCTATGCTTGCATCAATTCTTATTGAGGCGGGGCATAATACGGGCTTATATACTTCGCCGCATTTGGTTAAATTCAACGAAAGAATTCAAATTAACGGCAAGATGATTTCCGATGATGATTTGAAACGCCTTGCGGCTAAATATCTATCTGTGGCTGACGAACAAACTACTTTTTTTGAAATCACTACTGCTATTGCTTTTGATTATTTTGCTGAGAATAATGTTGCTCTTGCCGTAATTGAAGCAGGAATGGGCGGACGCTATGATGCAACAAATGTTATTACACCGGTGCTGTCCGTAATTACTGCAATTGACAATGACCATAGCGAATATCTCGGAAATACAATTGCTGAAATAGCCGAAGAGAAAGCGGGTATTATTAAAAACAATATTCCCGTTGTGGTGATGAATGACGAAGATGAAATA
>Ga0256846_1000304_pt1 | contig 21011 bp, 18 predicted proteins | sample TevniametaG_FD_189098 | JGI IMG/M metagenome (GOLD analysis project Ga0256846, IMG submission 189098) | Tube worm associated microbial communities from hydrothermal vent at the East Pacific Rise, Pacific Ocean - Tevnia | ecosystem: Host-associated > Annelida > Integument > Unclassified ...
AACGATCCGGGTATCGCCATCCGGGAAACTTTTCTGGGGACCGGCCGGGCCCTTTTGATCACATCCATCGTTCTGGCCATGAATTTTTTTGTACTTCTCGCGGCGACCTTGAATCACAGCGTCAAGTTTGGCCTGTTTACCGGCATTGTCATTATATTTGCCCTTTTGTCCGATTTTCTCCTTTCCCCGGCGCTGCTTTTTATGGCGACAAAAAAAACGGGCCCGGGTCATCCTCCTCCTCAGGGTGGCGCAAAGCCCATTGCCTGACAAGCTGACAACAACGGGACGCCGGTGCTGTCTTTGATGTGTTGACGGTTTCGGTGTTCACATCTTTCCGTGATGGCCAGGTCGCCGATGCCCCGGGAAGTACTTTTTGGGTGATGGTTTAATAGCCCCTGCCGCTCCTGCCCTTTTTCAGCGCTGAACATACATCTAATGTTGACTGCCACTGACCATCGTCCCCGAGGGTCGGGTCGCTCCGTATTCATAAAAATATTGACATGTACCACGATGTGAGATATTTATGCAGGGGCGGACGGGACTGCTTTTTCCATGAAACAGAGTCGGCATCGAAACGGATAACAGACCGGGATATGTCTATATGCCTGTGCTGGTTTGGGATCGTCTCTCTGCCCGGGAGTATTGATTCGGGATAACGGTATTTCCGAAACACGCCGCTGCCCGGACCCGTGATCATCGAATTAACATGATTCATAAATAAGGTAAGGAGGATATTCATGGCGGTTGACAGACGGTCTTTTCTGAAAATGAGTCTGGCATCAGGGGCCGCCGCATCGCTGAACCTGAAATTTCTCAGGTTTACCGGCGTGGCGGCAGCATCGGAAAAAGCAGGAACCGAAACGGTCACCCGATCCACCTGCTCGCCGAACTGCACGGGAGCCTGCGGGTACAATGTCCACGTGACCGACGGTCGGATTTCCACCATTATCCAGAGTGCCGATTACCCGGAAGAAAGCTATAATCCGCGGGGCTGTCTCCGCGGCCTGTCAATGATGAATCTCGTTTATGGCAAGGACCGGGTCAAATATCCTCTGATCCGCACCGGAGAGCGGGGCAGCGGCGAGTTTCGCAAGGCCAGCTGGGAAGAGGCTCTGGATTATGCCGCGGACAAACTGAGAAAGATCATGGATAAATACGGTCCCGAGGCCGTGGGGCTGACAGTGCAGGTCCCGGGGACGGGCTATGTCCACAAGGGCGCTTTTGTGCGGCTGGCCGGTCTGGCCCACTGGAGCATGCATCACGGCTACGATCAAAACGGAGATCTGCCCATGTTCTGGCCCATGACTTTCGGTGTCCAGACGGAAGAGCTGGAATCACTGGAATGGCCCAATGCCGGGTATACCATGGTTTTTGGCTCCAACCTGATTCAAACCCGTCTGCCCGATGCCCACCATCTGGTGGAAGCCAAAACCAATGGTAAACTGGTCGTTTTTGACCCGGATTTCTGTTCCACGGCCGCTAAGGCCGACGAATGGGTGGCCCTGAAACCGGATACCGATGCGGCCATGGGGCTGGGCATGGCCAAGGTGATGATCGACCGGAAGCTATACGATGCGCAGTTCCTAAAAGATTATACCGATATGCCCATTCTGGTGCGAAAGGATACCGGCAAGCGGCTGCGCGCCAAAGACGTCCCGGCGCTGGCTGACGATGCCGGACAGATGAAAATACCGGGATACCGGGAGCTTTTTGTCATACACACCGAAAATGGCCTTAAGATCCTTAACCCTGAACGGCTCGATCCTTCTGACGCCCGCCTGGAAGGGGAATATCAAGTGACATTGACGGATGGGCACCCGGTGGATGTTCATACCGTCTTCAGCGCACTCAAAGATTCGCTGAAGTCGTATACTCTCGAAAAGGTGGCGACCATTACCGAGGTTCCCGCCGAACAGATCGAACGGGTCGCCATTGAAGCGGCAACGAAAAAACCACTGCATATCATCTACGGTGCCAGCAACTATCAGTGGTACAATGGGGATCTCAAGGGCCGCGCCCTGTCCCTGCTTCCCGTTTTAACGGGCAGCATCGGTGTCAGCGGCGGTGGCATCTCTTCCTATGCCGGTCAGTATCGGATCCGCTTCAACCTGAAAGAGTGGTGGTTTCCCGAGGGCGGCAAGCTGAACTGGGTGCCGTTTCTCTATTTTTTGCAGGGTAAAGGAAAACGGTATCCCAAAAAGGGCATCAGGGCCATGGTGGGGGGGTGGGGTAATCCCTTTGATCAGCACAATATGGCCAATCAACTAAAGAAACGGTCGGCTTCGGGTGACATCAAATTTGTAGCCACATTCGATTTTACCATGACAACGTCGTGTCAGTGGTCGGATGTCGTTTTTCCGGCCACGAGCTGGTATGAAAATTATGAATTAACCGCCACCATTCTGCACCCCTATCTTCAACTCCAGCAGCCGGCCATCAAACCGATGTTTGAAAGCAAAACGGCATTCTGGGTAGCCAGGGAACTGGCCAAGCGGCTCAATCCCGCGTACGAAAAAGAATTCTATCCGGATCTGGACACGGATACCGCTTCCCAGAAAATCATCAAGGTCATGCTGGCGACTGGTGGTGCGGAAACAGAAGGCATCACCCTTGATATGCTCAAGAAGGGGCCGGTGCGCCTCCATTCCCCGGCCCCCGAAGACCGGCAGATTCCCTTCTACGAGCAGGTCCATAAGCGGGTGCCTTTTCCCCCGCGCAGTTATCCGCCCCCTCTGAAAGCCACCGCCAAATTTCTGCGGAGCGGCCGGATCGAATTTTACAAAGACGAAGACCTTTTTCTGGAAGAGGGTGAACAGCTGCCGGTTCATAAGGAAACTTTTTCAGATACCGAATATAAGGTCGACCCGGAAACGCGGAATAAATACAAACTTCATTTTGTCACCAAAAACTCTCTGTATCGGGTCCATTCGACCCATTCCAACAATGCCTGGCTGAATGAGCTTCAGGGCCATCGGCCCAAAGTATTGCTCAATGCCGCCGATGCCGAAACAAGGGGAATCAAGAATGGCGATATGGTTCAAATATTTAATAACCGGGGGAAAGTCTTCGCCCATGCGATACTCGATGCGGGCTGCCGCCGGGGGACGGCCATTTTTGAAGAGGGCTGGTGGGCCCGGTATCTGAAAAACGAATCGTACAATTCACTGACCATGCACTGGATCAAACCGCTCCATGAAATCTATTTTGTTCCGGGAATCTGGTCGCCAACAACGGCCTGGAACGAATGTCTGGTTGACGTAAGGAGGGTATAAATATGAAACGCGGAATGGTCATTGACCTTGAGAAATGTATCGGCTGCCGATCCTGCATGGTGGCCTGCAAGCAGCACAACGCCCAGCCGCCGGGCAACTGGTGGAACCGGGTATTTACGCCTGGAAGCAGTCGCCACCTGTCGCCGCCGGAAAAAGGGCGGGAATACTTCCTGCCGGTTCACTGCCAGCACTGTGAGAATGCCCCGTGTGAAAAAGTCTGCCCGGTGGGAGCGACCTACCGGCACGACGACGGCACGATCCTGGTAGATTATGAACGTTGTATCGGCTGCCGTTACTGCATGGCGGCCTGCCCGTATGGCGTACGGCAATTCAACTGGGAAGATCCCAAAAAGGCCATGAAAAAATATGAGTACCAGGACGGCTACACCTACGGGTATCCGGATGACTACCGGCTCAAGGGAAGGCTGGTGTATATGCAGTCCCGCCCCAAGGGCATCGTGGAGAAATGCAATTTCTGCGTCCACTATCTTGAAAAAGGACTCGATCCGGCCTGTGTCCGGGCCTGCCCTGGAAAGGCAAGGCATGTCGGGGACCTGGATGATCCGGAAAGCAATGTTTCCAGAATGATCCGGGATAAAAACGGCTTTAACCTGATGGCTGAAAAGGGAACGAAACCGACCGTCTTTTATCTTCCCCCCAAACGGAAGGAGAGTTGAAAATGAGTCAGCGAAAAAAAATCGGCTTTTTGATTACGGGCCTCGTCATGTTTGCCGGTTTCGTAACATGGGGCTATCAGTATCAGAGTGGGCTGGTTCTCACCCATATGCGGAACTCGTACTCATGGGGGCTTTACGTGTCCGGCCTGGCCTTTTTCGTGGGTAATGCGGCCGGCGGACTGGTGTTGAGTTCTCTGATCTATCTTTTCGGCGTTAAAAGTTTAAAACCCTTTGCCAAGCTCGGCGCCCTGACGGCCTTCGCCAATGTCACGGCTGCCATGATTTCCATTCTTCCCGATATCGGTCGCCCTTTTCGGCTGTACAACATGCTGCTCCACCCGCACTTTGAGTCGCCTCTGGTATGGGATGTCATTGTTTTGAATCTGTATGCCGGTCTGTCGCTGCTGTACCTGTACATTCTCATGCTGCCGGAGCTGAAAGGCCCGCTGGAAAAAATAGCTGTTAAAGTCGATAATCCCCAGGCGTTTTCCGAAAAGTGGGCCAGACGACTGGCGCCCTTTTCACTGGTAGCCGCCATGGGCATCCATGTAGTAACGGCTTGGATTTTCTCTACCCAGGGCGGGCGCGATTGGTGGTTTACGGCAGCGCTGGCGCCGGATTTTATCGCGGTGGCTGTTTCGTGCGGCACGGCGGTGGTTTTCATTGTCTCTTTGCTCACCTATGGTTTCAGGGATGAACATCAGGCGGCCTATCGCAGCATGGCCACCATTATTGCGGCGGCTTTTTTTGTACATCTCTTTTTAATGTACAATGATTTTATTATCCACTTCTGGTATGGGGCGGCCGAGGCCCTCAGTACGCTGTCGATTACCTTTATCGATTATGGCGCGGCCCATGCCCTTGAAGTACTCGCGCCGCTGGTGGCTGTTATCCTGCTTTTGAACCGGAGAATAAGGCAGGGGACGGGAACCATGATTGCCTGCTGTCTCCTGCTGATTATCGGCGTCCTGTCCCATCGCTTCCTGCTGATGCCGGCGGCGTTTGACAAGATTTCGCTGACGATCAAACCGTTTGGCTTACAGCATGTTGAGTGGTCCATGCCGATCGCTTCGGGGCAATTCGACCCTCTGGGTACCACGTTTGTCACCAAATGGCATTATTTCCCGAGTATCGTGGAAATCGTTATTTTTATGGGGGTTACCGCATTCATGTGTTTTGTGGTTCTTTTCGCCATCGACCGGTTTCCCATTGCCGAAAAAGTGGACGCATGAACATGTTGACCATGAATGCAGAAAATCTCGGGGCGTTGTGCCGGCTGTTTACCTATCCGGAAACGTGGCCGGCGCCGGATATCCGGCACCTGGCCATTCCGGTCCGGGGGGCACCGTGGGAAACGATGGATGACTCCGCTCTCACGGCGCTGCAGAACAGCTATGTCCGGCTCTTTATTAACGCGCTGCCTCAGATTCCCTGTCCACCGTACGGATCCTTTTATCTTGAAGGGACGTTGATGGGGGCGTCTACGCTTCGGTTGAGACGGCTTTATGGCGAATACGGGTTTGAGACCGAGGAGATGCCCGATCACATTGCTGTGGAGCTCGAATTTATGGCTGCGCTGTGGTCCTTGCCTGAGCACGATCTGGTGAAAACCGACCAGGACTTTTTAAGGGATCATCTCAAACAATGGGCGCCTGAGTTTTTCAGTCAGATTGAGAAAAGCGACACCATGGGATTTTACAAAGAAGTTGCCCGGTACGCGCAGAAAATAATTTTTTAGCGTGGCAAAGGAAAAATCCGGAACGGCTTAACCGGCCTTGCCGAAGGAACAATCCGGGTACCGGCAGGTCGGGCAGTCCAGACAAAGGCCACCATGGGCCAGCCGGGCCAGGTCTCTGGCATCGGGCTGCTCACCGGCCAGCAGCCGTGGCAGTATCAGATCAAAAATTGTGGTTTCATGGTAGAGGCCGCAGGCAGGAATGCCCACGACGGGCGTTTTTCCATGGTAGGCCAGCAGAAACATGGCTCCGGGGAGGACAGCGGCGCCGTAGTACATCGGATCGACGCCGGCCGCCTGAATGCCGACTCGGGTAACATCATCCGGGTCTACGGACATGCCGCCCGTAGTGATTACCAGATCGGTGTTCAGCTCAAAAAACCGGTGTACCGTTGCGGCAATCTTTTCCCGGTCGTCGGGCAAAATCACGATTTCGGCCAGACGGGTCCCGTAAGCGGATAGCTTTTTGGAAACAACGGCCTCGAATCGGTCCTCAATTAATCCCTCGTAAACTTCATTTCCCGTAATAATCAGTCGAGCAGTCAGCGGATTGAATGCCTTAACCGCAAAAATGGGAAAGAATGTCTTCGCCAGAGAAATCGCCCGGTCCAGCACGTCGCGGCGGATAACCAGGGGAACGACCCGCGTGCCCGCCAGCCGGTGGTTTTTTTTTACCGGTGTGTTGTTATGGATGGACGCGCACATGACATCCGGGATCAGGTTAAAATCGGTTAACGGGTCGATCCGGACTTTCAGCAACCCGTCATAGGCGGCAGTCAGTTGGATTTTACCTTCGCTGGGTCTGGCTTCAAAGGTGACGCCCGGACCGGCCAGCGCATGGGCCAGCTCTGCCACACCATCGTCTTCATGGACCTGGTCTTCAGCCAGATCAAGTACATACAGGTGGCGTTTTCCCAGTCGCATCAAGTGACACAGGTCGCTTTCCCTCACCTTGTGACCTCTGCGAAAGGCCGGGCCTTTGTATGCGCCTGGGCGTACTTCTGTAATGTCATGGCCCAGGGTCAGGCCGACGGCATCTTCCACCTTTATTTTCTGGAAACAGTCTTTTTCACTTGGGCGGTTGTCTGTATCCAACATGGTGTACTCTTTGCTGTAAATATGATTGTTTCTGATCCGTTTCAGTCAGCCGTGATCGGCGGACTGGCGGATTTCCGTATCTATCGGATGGTAATAGGCCCCGAAAGCGCAGGACCGGCATAAAATCCGTCCGTTTTGATAGACTTCTTTTTTGTCCCTCACAGTGGCGCCACATGCTTCACAGGTGGCTTTGAAACGGGTAGGCCCGGGCATGTCGTGAACGGGGATGTTGACTTCGACCGCCTGAATGTCAAAAAGCTGGTCTGCGGGCATCTGTCTGTAGGCCTCAAGCTGCTGCTGATGTTTATCCATGATGCCCGGCGCGTACGCTGCCGCCAGATCACGGGATCTTTCCGTCGACCGGATCCGAAATGCCCGGCCCGTTTCCAGATTGATAAATGTTGCCGCCATGATCCCGTTGTCGATAAATTTCAAGGACCGCCGTCCCAGCTTAACCCCGGTGACATAAGAGATGGCATCGGTTGCGCAGCGGTCAATTTCAACATAAATGATTAATTTTTTAATCTGTGGCAGATGGCCGGGGTCGTCCAGTCCGATTAAATCGCACCCAAGCATTGCCATGCGTACGCCAACAACCTGGCCCGGGCACAAATGGCCGTGGGCTTCAGCGGAACCTTTTAAAAGTGTGTCAAAATTATGCATATGCCGCCATTTACCTTATGTTAGAATTAACATAAGGTAAATGGATTGTTTTTGCAATCAAAAAGGCGAACGGCGGGGTTTTTTTTAAGCGTTACCGACTTTTCGAATCTGGTACCTTTTATGCGGGCCAATCAGTTTCAATCCGGGAACAAGGATCCGCGTTATTTAAAAATAAACGATCGGAGTTTGTCTCAATTGGCGCTGCGACTTGATTTTTTAAGATCATCTCTATAGGTTTCATGTCATGGCAGGATGTTTCATACGCTGGCATTGGCGTGATTTATTTGAAGCCAGCGGTTCACCGTCAGTTTCCGGGTCCGGATCCGGGCGACGTGCGTTAAAGACAGTCTGCTGATCGAAAATTCAATGTATTTACAAGTCAGAAATTTTGTTCTTGGCGTGGTCACTATCGGGCCCAACGCTTTAACCCGTCAGGTATGGCAATTATGAAGTCAGTCACCCAACTTAAACTCAGATCCCAGTATTTGATAGTAAATGAAGACGATGAAATTATTTTCGGCAGGGGACGCATGGAAATACTGGAAAAAATAGAAAAGACAGGTTCGCTGAACCAGGCGGCCAAGGCGATGAAAATGTCGTATAAGGGCGTCTGGAGCAAAATTAAATCGACGGAGAAGCATCTGAAAATGAAAATTGTCCACTCGGACAGAAAATCGGGAACGCATTTGACCCTGGCCGGCAAGCAGCTCCTTGAAAAATACAAACGCTTAACGAAAAAATGTATCCGTGCCGATGATCGTATTTTTAACGATATTTTTGACCGCACCCAGTAATATTTTTCGATATATTCTTTTTGGAAACGGTCGGCCGGGTATCCGGTCGATGGATTAAAAGACATCTCCGCGGCATTCCTGCAAGACGCCTTTTTCATTTACAAACCGGGCCAATTTGGATAGGCTGAAAAATCATTTTTCTGAAATCTGTAATCTATTATGTATAAAGGAGTAATCTTATGCCCAAACTGATGAAAACTGTTGACGGCAACACAGCCGCCGCCCATGTGGCCTATGCCATGAGTGACGTGGCCGCGATTTATCCGATCACGCCATCATCCCCCATTGGTGAAATCTGCGATGAATGGGCCGCCACCGGTCTTAAAAATATTTTTGACCAGCCCATGCTGGTCCGCCAGCTTCAGTCCGAAGCCGGCGCCGCCGGTTCGGTGCATGGCGCACTGGCCGCCGGGGCTTTGACCACGACCTTCACGGCTTCCCAGGGCCTGCTTCTGATGATTCCCAATATGTATAAAATGGCCGGCGAACTGCTGCCGGCTGTTATCCATGTGACCGCCCGGGCCATTGCCGGCCATGCGCTTTCAATTTTTGGCGATCACCAGGATGTGATGGCCGTCCGTCAGACCGGGTTCGCCATGCTGGCGTCCAACTCGGTTCAGGAGGTGATGGATATGGCCCTGGTGGCCCATCTGTCGGCCATTGAAGCCAGTGTGCCGTTTGTTCATTTTTTTGACGGTTTTCGCACGTCCCACGAAATCCAGAAGATCGAATTCATCGATTTTGCGGACATGGCCGCCCTGACGAATATGAATGCCGTTGCAGCGTTCCGCGCCCGGGGAGTCAATCCCGAACGCCCCGAACTGAGGGGGACGGCCCAGAACCCGGATATCTATTTTCAGGGGCGTGAAGCAGCCAATTCGTATTACCTGAAAACCCCTGACATTGTCAGTGCATACATGCAGAAGGTGGGCGACCTGACCGGCCGGCGTTACCATCTGTTTGATTACGTGGGGCACCCCGAGGCCGAGCACGTTATCATTTCCATGGGGTCCTCCTGTGAAACCATCGAAGAGACCGCCAATCATCTGGTGGCATCCGGGGAAAAAATCGGTCTGATCAAGGTCCGCCTGTTCCGGCCCTTTTCAGCCACTCATCTCCTGGGGGCGATCCCGAAAACGGCCACCCGGGTGACGGTGCTGGACCGCACCAAGGAACCGGGCGCCCTTGGCGATCCGCTCTACCAGGATGTCTGTACGGGTTTTATGGAGACCGGTCGTCAGGCGGTGGTACTGGGTGGCCGCTATGGTCTGGGATCCAAAGAATTTACCCCCAGCATGGTCAAATCTGTTTACGACAACATGCAGATGGATTCACCGAAAAATCACTTCACCGTCGGCATTGAAGATGATGTCACCCAGACGTCCCTGCCCGTGGACAGCGGCTACGACGCCTCGCCCAAGGGCACGGTTCAGTGCAAATTCTGGGGGCTTGGCGCCGATGGCACCGTGGGCGCCAATAAAAGCGCCATCAAGATCATCGGCGACAATACCGATATGTATGCCCAGGCGTATTTTGCCTACGATTCCAAAAAGTCCGGCGGCGTGACCATCTCCCACCTGCGGTTCGGACAGGCACCTATCCAGTCCACCTATTGTATTGATGCGGCCGATTATGTCGCCTGCCACAAGGAGAAATATGTGGACACCTACGATGTACTTGAGGGGATCAAGCCGGGCGGCACGTTCGTGCTGAATTCGCCCTGGACCCTGGCGGAGATGGAAACGCACCTGCCCGGGAAGATGCGGCAGACCATTGCCCGGAAAAAAATCCAGTTTTACAATATTGACGCGGTTAAAATCGCCGCTGAAGTGGGACTGGGCGGCCGTATCAATATGATTATGCAGACGGCTTTTTTCAAACTGGCCAATGTCATTCCCGTGGACGAGGCTCTTGCCTACCTGAAAGGGCAGATCAAAAAGATGTTCGGCCGCAAGGGCGATAAGATCGTCAATATGAATATTGCCGCTGTGGATCGGACCCTGGATCATTTGATCCGGATTGAGTATCCCGAATCTTGGGCCGACGCCGGGATGGCCAGCGCCCACGCCGACGATGTTCCTGAATGGGTCACCGAGGTAATGCAGCCGATCCTGGCCGCCCAGGGCGACAAGCTGCCGGTGAGTGCCTTCTCCAGGGATGGTGTCTTTCCCGTGGCCACGACCCAGTACGAAAAACGGGGCGTGGCGATCCGGGTGCCCGAATGGCTCGTCGACAACTGTATTCAATGTAACCAGTGCGCCATGGTCTGCCCCCATGCCGCCATCCGGCCGGTTTTGATAACCGAAGAAGAACTCGAGCAGGCGCCGGATGGTTTTACGGCCAAAAAAGCACTGGGAAAGGAACTGAAATCATACCGGTTCCGGATCCAGGTCAATACCCTTGACTGCCTGGGGTGCGGCAACTGCGCCGACATCTGCCCGGCCAAGACGCCGGCCCTGGTGATGAAACCGCTGGAGAGCCAGACCCCGGTTCAGGTGCCCAATCATGAATTTTCTCTGACGGTGCCGGTGCGGGATACCCTGATCAAGCGCACATCGGTAAAGGGCAGCCAGTTTGTCCAGCCGTTGCTTGAGTTCTCCGGAGCCTGTGCCGGATGCGGCGAGACGCCCTATGCCAAATTATTGACCCAGCTGTTTGGCGAGCGGATGGTGATCGGCAACGCCACGGGTTGCAGCTCCATCTGGGGCGGCTCGGCGCCATCGATTCCCTACTGTGTCAATAAAGACGGCTTTGGACCCACCTGGGGCAACTCCCTGTTTGAAGACCCGGGCGAATTCACCTACGGCATGTTCATCGGCGCCCTGCAGCAGCGCCACAAACTGGCCGATCAGGTCCAACAGGCCCTCGCCACCGAACTGTCCGGTGACCTTAAGGAAGCGCTGGCCGGCTGGCTGGAAAACAGGCAGGATGCGGCGCTTTCCCGGACATATGGGGATCGGCTCAAAAAATTACTCCCGGCCCTGAAAGACAACCCGCTGCTGGCGGATATTTTAAGCCGGGCGAACCTGTTTACAAAGAAATCGTACTGGGTCTTTGCCGGTGACGGCGCGGCCTATGATATCGCCTTCGGCGGAATTGATCACATTCTGGCCTCGGGCGAAAATATCAACGTGATGATCTTTGATACCGAAGTCTATTCCAATACCGGCGGCCAGTCTTCCAAGGCGACCCCCACGGGATCCGTGGCCAAATTTGCTTTTTCCGGCAAGAAAACCGCCAAAAAGGATATGGGCGGCATGTTCATGAGCTATGGTTACGTTTATGTGGCCAGCGTCGCCATGGGGGCCAACAAACAGCAGATGATGAAAGCCATGATCGAGGCGGAAAGCTACGACGGCCCGTCCCTGATTCTGGGGTATGCGCCCTGTATCAATCACGGGATCATGGCCGGTATGGGTAAAAGCCAGACCGAAATGGACCTGGCCGTCAAATCGGGCTACTGGCCCCTGTACCGCTATAATCCGCAATTGCGGGAAGCGGGCAAGAATCCGTTTATCCTGGATTCCAAAGCGCCCGACGGCAGCCTGCACCACTTCCTGGCCGGCGAGATCCGGTACAATTCGTTGAAAAAAACCTTTCCCGACGAATTTACCCGTCTCACGGCCCGTCTCGAGAAAGAATATGCGGCGCGCTATCGTTCTCTACAGCGTCTGGCCGATTTAGAAGTAGAAGACGTGCCGGTGGCGGATGCCCGGCCGGCAGCTGTGCCTCCGCCTGCCGAAGACGATGATCCCACCTGTACCCTTTCCGGCACGGCGGAGCATTCCCGGGCCGATGGCGCGGATGATCCCTGTGATGACGGGCGTGGGGGAAAGATATAACGCGTCGAGCGGAATGTCCGGGCCGCCGGCGCCGGATGCGGAACAATACCTGCCGATACCCGGCCCGATGGCCGGGTATCGGCAGGGCTTTTTTTGGGCAGCACGACAAGGCCCCGCAAAGGATGTGGAAATGAAAGTTACACTGCTCATGGCTCTGACGGTCGATGGCAAGACGGCCCGTCACACGGGCGAGTTCATCGATTGGAGCGGCCAGGCCGATAAGAAACTGTTTGTCCAGATGACCCGGAAGGCCGGTGTGCTGATTATGGGCTCCCGGACCTATGACACGATCGGCCATCCATTGCCCGGAAGGAAGAATATTGTTCTGACCCGGAATAAAAATCGCTGTTCCACCGACAGGGACCTGGTATTTACCGACCAGAAACCGGCCGATCTTCTGGCCGCTCTGGAAGCAGACGGTTACCGCCAGGTCATTCTCACCGGCGGCAGTACCATCAATACGCTTTTCGCTCGTGAAAACCTGATTGACGAACTGGTTCTCACGCTCACCCCAAAGGTTTTCGGCACGGGCATCGGCCTGTTCTCCGATGAGCTGGATTTATCGCTGCGAATTCGGTCCGTGAGCCAGATGGAAGATAAGCGGGTCGTGCTGAAGTACCAGGTCATACATCCGTAAAAGGCGGGGAGTGATCCGGATAATGACAGGTGGTTTGGTGGATCATGTCGTCGATTATCCATCTGTAATCGGTATAACAGTGCCTGAGGAAAGCATGCTTTCCCGCGTTGAGATAGGGGCGTCTGGATCGGTTTTCTGTCGACAAAAGGGACGGGAGACAGAGAAAAATTAATGCCGACTGTCATCCGGCTTTGCCCGCGGTGGGTAAAACCGGATGATCAGATCAGGCCGTTACATCTCAGGCCGTTACATCGAGATGGCTGATGTGGCTGCAGCAGGTGACAATTGCCGCAGGCGCCGTTCTACAAGAAATGCCGCGATTTAAAAGCCGACCACGTGATCAGCTTCCACGATGAGGTCGGCCAGCTTGGGCGGGCTGGCCAGCTCACCGTAGGCAAATTTACAAAGGGGTTCGTGGGTCTGTTCGTCGACCAGGCCCCTGCCGATGGCGCACGATACGCCAATGTATACCGGGGTGCTGTGTGTCGTGGCCAGAAAAAGCATCAAATCTTCAAGGGGGGGGAGGCCGGGGGCCTGGACAAATTCATAGCTCCCCTCTTTCATCAGGTAGACGGAGTTATTGTAGAGCCAGATGGAAACCTCGTGCCCTTTTTCAATCAGTGCCTTGGCGGTGAGAAAAGGGACGGTGGCCCGGTTGGGGTCTTCCGGTCCGGCATTCACAATCATCAGATACTTTCCCATGTAAATTCCTCCTGTGATTATTAATGGATAGGTTTTTTTGCGTTGGGCCGACGGCGCAACACCAGAGCCATATACTGAATGGAAACAGGTGTGTCAACCGGAAATCATGCCCGTAACCGGGTGTGTTTCCATATATTGCGGCGGCGGGTGCTGCGGGTATCGGGGAGAGATGACGGGTCGGAAATGCCTGGCGCTAAGGAGCGTTTTTCCCCCAGAGGTGGCGATGCCAGGCTTTTTCCCGGCGGGAAAGGGCCTCAAGAAAGGGGTCGATCCGGCGAACCTGCCGAAAAGCCGCATATCCCTCGTTGATGATATCCATGATATCGCCGAGGTTCAGGGCGTGGGTTGCCAGGTGCACGGTTTTAAGGGCGACGGCGACCATCCATTTTCGGCTCAGCTGATGAATGGTTCGAGTGGCGTCGACGGCCAGGTCAATCTGGTATATTCGCTGATCGTAATTGTCCAGTCGCCGGTAAATTGTCTGGTACTGATCCGGAGTCAGGTCCGGCCCCAGGTGGCAGGCGCGCATCTCTTCCGCCATCCGGTTGTCAAGGTGATCGGACAGCTCGCGCAGATCCAGAACTTTATCCATCGCCAATGTTACCGGCCGGTATATCTTGCCGTCCACGGCCTGCCGCAGGCTTTCAATTTTCGTATCGCTGAAGGAAAAACCCCCGGGGCCATAAAGCCGGCTGAAAAAGAAATCGCCGATGGCGGTATATTGGGCATCTGCTGTCAAATCGGCATAGGTCTGGACCAGGCGCTCGGATTGAAACCGCTGGAGGCCGCGTTTTAACGTGATAAAATCCGGATGGCAGGACTGGCAGTCAGTTGTCATTGATCTATAGCGCCTGAAACGGTATTAAGGGACGAATGAATCGACCGGGCTGTTTTTTTGGTTTTGACCCGAACATGGCTATCTGCTATGCGATACCCATTTTAATTTGTCAATACCAGTCGGATGTGTCGGTTGTCTTTTTTACATGACTGGATGAAAGCGGGCTGCAGTGAAAAAGATTTTTTTCTTTATCGGGGCAGGTATTCTGCTGGGGGGCGGGCTGGTCTATGGCGTCGTGAGTTATATGGCTGCCCAGCGGATTAAGGGCGAAGTTGCCGAATTTGTCGAACAGTCTCCTGCCGTTGAGCAGATCAGCTATGATGCCGTGCGCGTCGGCGTGATTCGGCCCACGGCACATTTTAAAAACATCCGGATCAAACTGGCCCGGTATCAGGCGCCGATCCAGGTCGATCACCTTGATCTGGATGTACGCCAGCAGGAACATGGGACCCCGCTCAAGGCCAGGATGGAAATAAATGGGCTGCACTTAAATGTGCACCATGGTCTGCTGGGGGCAGCGCTGGGGCGGCAACTGGAAGCAATGGGATACAATGATGTGACGGTGAAAGGCGCCCTGGCGTATGCCTACGATCCTGCGGGCAAACGGCTGGATCTGGATGACCTCACCCTGCAGGCCGAAAAAATAGGCCGTCTTCAATTAACGCTTTCTCTGGCCAATGTGGATCTGGCCGATTTAGCGGCCAAAGGCAAACAGGCGAATGTCATCGCCTTGATTGTCGGGCTGCCCACCATGAAAATTGTCCGGGGACGGGTGGTCTATCGGGATGATTCGTTCATGCGGCGTCTGGACCGTCTTAAACCGTCTCCCGTTGGCCAGGGGCGGCGCATCCTTGCCCGGGCGCTGGCAGAAGAAAGAAATGAAGGGAACCGTCGCAATATCAAGGTGATGCAGAGTTTTATGGATCACCCGAAATCGATTGCCGCATCGCTGGAACCGGGTGAACCGGTGCAGTTGCTGCGTTTTTTGTGGGTTAAGAAGCCGATGGATATCTTCGAGTTGTTGAATGTGACGCTGACGATTTAAATCTGCGGAGAAAACAGGCGGGGCCGGACGGGTCAGTCGTCCTCCTTGATCGGCTTTTGATGGTCACAGGGCTCTTCGTTGATCAGGGTGGTGTGGGGAATACCACGGGTAAAAACCCGACAGGTCAACGGACCGGTCCCGTCCCGATCCCCAAAATTAAAATTATCGCATTGCAGGCACTGTGATATGGCCTCTTCCGAATCCCATGGGTACTCCATATAGTCACCACGCTGTATAAATGTTTTATGTAAATAATGAACATCCTCGGGCACTGGCTTTCTATGCAAGCAACTAGTGTGCCAATACTTGTGATGTATAATAATAATGATATAATCGACAATAATTTCAATAGATTAAAATATATTTTATATATTGAAATTTCATTCTTAAGATCGGATTGAAAGCGTTTAGAGTAATAAAATGTAATTGAATTACAATATTAATCGGCGACACCGGTTTTTTTTGACGGTTTTCGGACGGGCGGGCCGGTGCGTATTGGCCATCGCTTATACGGGGAATATAAAAAGATGGAAAGCGTGAGCGAACGAACAATTATGTGGGGGGATCTGGATGCGTTGGGAATCGTTTTTTATCCCCGCTACTACGAATGGATTGATGCGGGCAGCCATCTGCTTTTTGACCGGCTGGGTCTGAATCTGGGCACGCTTGGGGCGGAGCGGGGAATGCAGTTTGGCCTGGCGGAAACATCCTGCCGTTATCACCGGCCGGGGCGGTATTTCCAGCAGATCCGGATTGTCACCACAATTGATTCCCTATCCGACAAATGCGTGCATCTTGCCCATCGGATTTACCACGGCAGGGATAATGTACTGATGGTTGACGGCCATGAGAAACGAATCTGCATGGATGTCTCCAACCCGGACTGCCTGCGGGCCTGTCCGATTCCGGCCGATATCCGGGAAGCCCTTGAGGCGGCCATTGGAGGGCGGCCCGCCGCCGGAAACCGTTAGCGCGTCTTTTCCTCCGAAGCCTTGGACAGGTAGCGCCGGATCGCCTCATAAAAAAAAGCGACGCCGATATCGAGTACCTTTTCGTCTACGTCGAAACGGGGCGAGTGGAGTGGATGCACGATGCCCTTGTCGGCGTTGGCGCAGCCCAGCCGGATCATGGCGCCGGGCCGGGCCTGGGAAAAATAGGCGAAGTCTTCGGCGCCCATGACCGGCGGGATATAAGCCGTATTTTCCTCGCCGACGATGGTTGCCGCCACCTGGAACAGCTCGGCAGACACGGCAGGATCGTTTGACCCCGCCGGGACGCCTTCGTGGAGGATGAAGTCGGTGGTCACCCCGAAGGTTTTTTCCAGCCCGCCGGACAGATCGGTGAGCCGGCCGATCAGAAGCGTCCGCACGGCTTTATCAAGTGAGCGCACCGTTCCTTCGAGAACAGCGGTTTCCGGAATCACGTTGGAGGCCACGCCGGCGGTGAATTTTCCCACGGTAATCACGGCCGCATCCAGTGCCTTGATATTGCGGCTGACGATCGATTGCGCCTGGGTGATAAAGTGCGCGCCGGCCAGGATCGGATCGGTGCATTCCTCGGGCCGGGCGCCGTGGCCGCCTTTGCCGGTAATGGTCAGCACGAAACGGTCGGCCGCGGCAAAGCCGAGGTCTTTGAAGATACCGATTTTGCCGGCTGCCAGCTGCGGGGTGACGTGGGCGGCGATGACCCGGTCGACCCGGGGCGATTCCAGGACGCCCCGTTCAATCATGGCGGCGGCGCCGGCGACACGCTCCTCGGCCGGCTGAAATAAAAATTTGACGGCGCCGGGCAGCGTCTCCATCAGGCCCGTATCAATGATTTTTCTGGCCACGCCCAGCATGATGGTGGTGTGGGCGTCGTGCCCGCAGGCATGCATGACCCCGGTGTTTTGTGACTGATAACCCCCGGTGTTCAGCTCGGTGATGGGCAGGGCGTCAATGTCGGCCCGCAGGGCGATGGTTTTGCCCGGGCCGGTGCCGGTGACAAGCCCGACGGCGCCGGTCATGTCGTCAAACCGCTGGGCGGCGATGCCCAGTTCGTCAAGAATATCAACGATCCGGCTGGTGGTGCGTGTTTCCTGAAGTGCCAGCTCGGGGTGGCGGTGGAAATCCCGGCGAATATCGCTCAGCCAGGTGTGGAATTCCGTGGGGCTAAAAGACATGGCGATCTCCGTTAAAATAAATTAAAGAAGCAGATGATTGTATATTATAAGGATGATGTGGATGTGGCATATAAAAAATACTAACAAAAAGGCGAGAGATACGCAAAAGCTTTATGGCGGATTTCTCTGGCAGGAAAGAGGCGCATGACGCAAAAAGCATTCCAGGATTATTACGAGGACCATTCGAGCCAGTGCTATGGCTGCGGACGGCTCAATGCCCGTGGCCTGCAGATTAAAAGCTACTGGGATGGCGACGAGACGATCTGTCGATTCATGCCGGAGCCGTATTTTATGTCGGTGCCCGGATATGCCTACGGAGGGCTGATTGCTTCGGTGATCGATTGTCACAGCACGGCTACGGCCGCTGCGGCGGCCTATCGGGCGGCTGGCCGCGATATGGGGACCCGGCCGGCCCTGCGGTTTGTCACGGCTTCGCTGCATGTGGATTATCTGAAGCCTACGCCCATCGATGCGGAGATGGTTTTGCGGGGGCGGGTGGTGGAAATCACCGACCGTAAGGTGGTGGTGGCTGTTGCGCTCAGTGTAAAAGAGGTTGTCTGTGCCCGGGGCCGGGTCGTGGCCGTGCGGGCGCCGGATCGCTGGCCGTCCGGGTGATATAAAAAGTGGTTGTTGCCGGCGTGGAAAAAAGCCGGGCGGGCGGCAATGCGTTTTATCGATTCAGGCGTCCGGCACCCGGTTGGCCGGGCAGCGGCGGTATGTGCAGCGCCCGCATTCCGTTCTCTGGAGCGTGGCCAGAAAAATGCCGGCGGAGAGCAGGTAGATGATCATAAGGGCGGGTTGCGCGATCAGCCAGTAAACGGGCAGGAGAAACAGGATGCTCGGCGCCCCCCAGGCAACCGCCTTTGACAGCACGCTCAGCGGACCGGAGCGGGCCGTGAAAAGCTTTGGGGTTCCCCAGAAAAACATGCAGTGCAGCCGGCTGTCATTTCGGGCGTAATGGGGGCAGTGGGTGCAGAAAAAACGATAGATCAGTCCCACCGCCACTGCGGCCGCCAATATCAGAAAGATAAGTCCGGAAACAGACACCCTGGCCACACCGACAACGGCTGTCAGAGCCGGCAGTGCGGCAAAACAATTCCAATAGACCCAGTCTGAAAAACGATGACGTTCCTTCATTTGCGCCATTTTCCCTCCATCTGGTTGTCTGGGCTCCCGGATTAAAGGGGGATATGCCCAGTTTCACTATAAATCGCAAAGATCTGTTTTGATGTTCCGGCGGGCAGGGTGCCCGTATTTGCGTAATTCAAATTACAATCGTATGTGTGTAAACTGTCAACGAAGTTGACTGTATGGATAAGTTTATCCTCTGATGATAATCATGGAGATGAATAAATATAATAAATATCGTAATATTAGTATATTATAAAATGCCATCTCTGCGGGGCTATGATGTGTATATGTGGCAAGGAAATTGCAGTATAAAATATTACCGATTGATAAATTGTCTGCCGATTCGTATGGCAGGATTCTTGCTGTTTGCTCCTTGACTCGCGCATCAGAGAATCCGGTGACAGGCTTGTTTCACATCGGCAATGACGCATGCATTAAAATAAAAAGGGAGAAACCCATGTCAACCCCGTTAATTGGTAATAGCAAAGATATCCGGAAAATAAAAGATCTCGTCAAACGCGTCGCGCCCGCCGGTTTGAATGTTGTTATTACCGGTGAAAGCGGGGTGGGTAAGGAAGTGGTTGCCCAGGCGTTATACCGGCACTCGCCGCGGGCAAAAAAACCCTTTATCAAGATTAATTGCGCGGCCCTGCCCGAATCTCTCCTCGAAAGCGAATTGTTCGGATACACCAAAGGGGCGTTTACCGGTGCCGTGCGGCGGCAGCGGGGCAAGTTTGAGCTGGCCCACGAGGGGGTCCTGCTGCTGGACGAACTGGGCGACATGCCGTTTTCCCTGCAGGCCAAGCTGCTGCGGGTATTGCAAAGCGGCGAAGTGGTTCCGCTGGGGGCGGAAAAGGAAATCAAGGTCGATACCTGGGTCATCGCCACCACCAACCAGAACCTCGAAAGCCAGATCGAGCGGCAGCAGTTTCGGGAAGATCTGTATTACCGCCTCAATACGGTGAATATTCATATCCCGCCTCTGCGGGAGCGGCCTGAAGATATTCCGCTGCTGATTGCCTATTTTACCCGCCGGTATGCGTTGAAATACAACAGCCAGGTGCGGCTGGATGCAAAATTGATCCGGGAGCTGTCGGCCTATTCGTGGCCGGGAAACGTACGGGAACTTCAGAATGTATTAAAGCGGATTCTCGTGGTTGGTGACTGCCAGAACATCATTGATTGCCTGAGAGATCCGATTCGGTCGCCGGCCACGGCAATGCCCTCGGTACCCGGAGGCCACATGCCGTCGTTGTTTATTAAAAGCATGCGGACGCTTCTGGAAACATCCGTTCGTGGTGACAATTGCCGGCCCTTGAAAGAAATTCGCAAAAGTGCCCTGGATCTGGTGGAACGGGAAGTGATCTCCGCCGTGCTGGAAAAAACGGGCTGGAACCGGACCCATGCCGCCCGGCAGCTGGGCATCAGCTATAAAACGCTGCTGTACAAGATCGAAGGGCTCAAATTATCGCCGCCGAATCGGTTTCAACCGGTGCCCGAAACAGGTCGTCTGACCGGCGCGGTGGCCGGGAACCGGAGGACGGCTGTTGGATTTCGTCCAGATGCGGGGCGGCCGCCGGAAGCCGAATACCCGATGGATTGTGACCGGGCTCCCCGCCCGGAAGCGCGGTTCTACTGCGGCGCCGGGCATTTGCGGCAGCCATTCTACGCCTAGGTAACCCGAACCATTATCCCGCCGGCTTAAAGCCGTATCCCGATGGCTTCAAGCTCGGTTTCAATCACCGCCGCCCAGCCCTGGTTGGCGCGTGGATTGGCCGGGCTGGGGTGGGTGATACGACCAACCATCCATTCGGCCTCCTGATGCGATTCCCGACAGGCGCGGTTCCATACCTTTTCAATTCGACGGGCGGCAAACGCGCCGATGCCGATGACGTAGCGCGGCGCCAGATATTGAATTGTCTGCAACAGCGCCGTATCGCAGGCGGCCAGCAGCGGCGCGCGTTCCGCCTTGGGCAGCTTGTCCGGCGTCCGGTTGCGGCCGCTGGCTTCAATGAAGGCCAGCGGACAATAGTTTGCAATGAAAAATCGCTTAAAGAAAGGCGCCGGGCGGCCGTAGCGATCCTGCGCCCATCCCCACACCCGTTTTCCGCTGACTTCCCGGCGGGGGCAGTCCAGCCCGGTCACCGGTCGCTTGGGATGCATCTGTTCCGGCTTTCCCACGGGTGCCTGGATACCCAGCCAATCCCGTACCGCCTGGATTTCACCAAAGGGAATGCCGGTCTGAACCATTCCCCAGGGGCCGGGGTTCATGCCCAGGAGCACCACTTCCCGGGGCGGGCGGCCGAACCGGGTCAGGTATTGATCAAAGGCCGGCCGGGCATACGCCAGGGGGTTGTAGACATGGGTGACCGGTGGCCCGAATTTCAGGGGAGCAAGGGCGGCGGTGAGCTGGTCG
>Ga0256846_1000305_pt1 | contig 20951 bp, 18 predicted proteins | sample TevniametaG_FD_189098 | JGI IMG/M metagenome (GOLD analysis project Ga0256846, IMG submission 189098) | Tube worm associated microbial communities from hydrothermal vent at the East Pacific Rise, Pacific Ocean - Tevnia | ecosystem: Host-associated > Annelida > Integument > Unclassified ...
CCTTATACATGTGCGTATCCAGGGGTACAATTAACTGGCAGGGGTTTACCCTGTCCCATCCCCCGGGATCAACCAGGTCCTTTCTCACCATCCAGCGCAGAAAAAGGTGACTTCGCTTGCATGCACTCTTTTTCCCCGGGTCTGCCAGGAGATGCCCTGCCTCCCTGTTTCCGGAAATATGGTCATAAAGATGGGTAAGCCCGTTTATGACGTTTTCGTCATCTTCGGTCCACCCACTGCAAAAACAGTTTTCCAGGGACGAATAGTCAATCAGAACATTTCTTATTCCCCATAAAAGATTTACAAGGTGATGCTCATTTGCAAAACGGTATTGAAAGTCCTTGAAATCTTCTGCAATATCTTTTTTTCTTTTCTCCATCAAATATTCATGGGGAGATGGTACAAGTTGATTTAAAATGTGATCAATGGTTTTCATGATCATTTCCACACGGCCATAGGCGCAGCAGGCAGCAATAAAACCTGCAATTTCCCTGTTTTTTTTGTCCGTGTAGTTATAAAGAAACACCAGAGGGTCAGGGTCTACATACTCTCTTTTATTATATTCTGCGTATATTGTATTAAGTCTGTTTTTTAATTTATCCATGCTTTGATTAATGCATATTCCAGACCATTATTGAATTTATTAATCAAGCTTTTTTTCATAACGCTTTAATAAAAGAGAATTGCCAACAACTGATAATGATGAAAACCACATGGCAATGCTTGCAAATTCCGGCTTTAATGCAATTCCGTAATAAGGGTAAAGAATGCCAGCTGCAATGGGGATCATTAAAATATTATAAAAAAACGCCCAGAAAAAGTTAAGTTTTATCGTTTGAACGGTTTTTTTACCAAGGCGTATTGCCCTGTCCACATCAAGGAGGGAATTTTTTATCAGGATCACATCCCCGGTCTCCTTTGCAACATCGGTTCCCGAGCCTATGGCAATGCCGATATCTGCCTTTGCAAGGGCAGGGGCATCATTAATGCCGTCTCCAACCATGCCGACTTTCAGACCCTGGTCCTGCCATTTTTTCACATGGCTTATTTTATCTTCCGGCATAACATCAGCTTCAACTTCGTGGATTCCGACCTCCTTTGCAACTGCCCGGGCAGAAGCCAGATTATCACCGGAAATAAGGGCAGTTTTTATTCCTGCTTTGTGAATTCTTTTAATTGCTGTTTTTGAATCCTTTTTAATTACATCTGAAAGGGCAAGTATACCTGCAATTTTTCTGTTTATGGAAACATAGATGGTTGTCATACCCTGATTTGCAAGTTTTTCACCCAGGGCTGTAATTTTTTTGTTCAGCATGTCATTGCTTATCAATTTAAAACTGCCGACTTTAATATTTTTTTTATCCATGGTGCATTGAATTCCGTGGCCGCTTACCTCCTTTGCATTGGATGTCTCTTTCAGCACAATTTTTAATTTTTCAGCCCTTTTCACAACCGCCTTTGCCAGGGGATGGGATGAGTTTATTTCAGCACTTGCAGCAATGGTTAAAAGCTCTTGCTCAGTAAGGTCGGGCAGTGGATAAATCCCGGTAACTTCTGGCTTTCCCCTTGTGATGGTCCCGGTTTTATCAAAGAGAACAATATCGAGCCTGGATATATTTTCCAGGCCTGACCCTTTTTTAAAGAGAATGCCCCGGTTCAGGCCGACACCGCTTCCAACCATTATTGCCGTGGGAGTTGCAAGTCCGAGTGCGCAGGGACAGGCAATAACAAATACTGATATCATCAGTTCAAAGGAGAATAAGAACGGGGTTGTGTTTTCAAGCCCTGTCAGATCTGCAAGGAAATACCATATACAAAAGGTGAGAATACCTGCAAGGACAACACCTGGTACAAAATAGTTGGAAACCTTATCGGCAAGGCGCTGGATTGGTGCTTTGTCAGCCTGGGCATCCTCCACCATCTTTATGATATTGGCAAGGGTTGTATCATTACCAACTCTCAGGGTTTTAACCAGAATCACACCTGATTGATTGATTGTTGCACCGGTTACCCTGGCTCCTTTTTTCTTTTCCACGGGCAAAGGTTCTCCTGTGAGCATGGATTCGTCAATGGTTGTTTTTCCTTGAATTATTTTTCCATCAACAGGAATTTTTTCACCGGGCAGGACTTTTACAATATCTCCAATTTCAACAATGGATGCAGGAATAATCTCTTCAACATTTTCCTTGTTATAACCACGGACTATTCTTGCTGTGTCTGCATTCAGCGCAAGAAGATTTTTAAGGGCAAGAGAAGTCCTGCCCTTGGCACCTGCCTCAAGCATTTTTCCTATCATTATAAAAGTGATCAGCATGGCAGATGAGTCAAAGAATACAGGTTTTGCAGGGTCAAGGAAGAACAGGGAAAAAAGACTGTAAAAATAGGCAGCTGAAATACCAAGGGATATCAGGACATCCATATTTGCAGTCCTGTTCTTAAGGGAATAGTATGCTCCTTCATAAAATGCCCTGCCTGAAACAAATTGAACAAGACTTGCAAGGGCAAACAATATATAATTTGTTTCAGCCATGGGGAAGATTTTTAACTGCATGATGGCAACCATGGGAATGGTAAAGCCTAAGGCAAAGAAAAATCTGAACCTCTCCTTTTTTGCAATTTTAAGGTCAGAATCTTTTTCAATCCTTGCTTTGTAGCCTGCCCTGCTTACAATATTCAAAACCTCTTTTTCATCCATAACTGAGCTGTCATATTGGATAAATCCCTTTTCCAGGGGAAGATTTATTGCAGTCTTTTTAATACCTTTGGATTTTTTAAAGGCCTTTTCAATGGCCAGGGCGCAATTGGCACAGGTCATACCCTCAATATTAAAGGATATGTCTGAAATGTTTTTTCCTCCTGATTCTTCCGGTTTGTCCATTGCCGGGACAGCTTCAGACTCTGACCCCGGTGTCAGAGAGTATCCCTCATCTTTGATAATGGTTTTGAGGGAGTTAATACTGCTTCTTTTTTCATCAAAAATGACAATCACAGACTCATCTTTAAACGATGCTTTAACATCTATTACGCCTTCAACAGACTTGAGTGCTCTGGAGACAGCATTTTCACAATGGCTGCACATCATGCCGTATACTTTTATCTTCTGTTCCATGGCCATGGACATACCTTTTTGTTTTAATTTATTCTAACCTGCCTGTTTTTCCCCGGCAGGATACCCAAGTTCAGTTATACCTTTAATTATGGCATCCATGTCAAGGGTTTTATCAACTGTAAAGCATGCTTCCCCTGCCTCAAGGTCCACGACAACATTTGAAATATCATTGTTTTGTTCAAGGAATTTTTTCACACGGCCAAGACAGTGCATGCATGTCATGTTCTGAATACTTAGTTTTTTCTCCATTTTTTCTCCTTTATCTGTTTGAGAATTTAAAAATCGTATCAATTAATTCGTCAATCTTATTCTGCCCTTCTCCCTCTGCAATGGCATTGGTTACGCATGATTCAACATGGCGTTTTATGATTATTTTTTCAACTCCGTGGAGGGCTTTTACAGCCGCGTTGATCTGGTTTACAATATCAATGCAGTATTTTTCATTTTCAACCATTTTTGCAATGCCCCTGATCTGTCCTTCGATTTTTTTAAGCCTGGTAAGGGCGTTTTTCTTAACCTCTTTGTTAATCATATCTTTTTTTCCTGTCATTGGTTAACCGCACCCTACCATACCCTGGTAGGGTATATTTACAATATAAAGATTGTGTTAATATTGTCAAGGCCTGGCAGGTGTATAAAAAAAATATCATTACTCCTTGACTTTTTTATTTTGAAGGAATATCCTGAAAAATAATTCAACACATAATTATTTCGTAAAACAATTTGTTCCGGGTATGGATTATGACCCAAGGGAGGTTTTTATGGATTTTTTAGAATTGATCCCAACACCTGATACCATTCCTGTCCATTGGATGTGGTTCCAGGTGCTGCTTATTACAACCTTTATTCTCCATCTTCTCTTCATGAATGTTATGCTGGGCAGCAGCATTATTGCCATGGTAAGGGAGTTCAAAACAACAGAAGAGCCTGATGAACTCAACAGGGATATCTCCACGAAACTGCCATATATCGTCGCATTTACCGTTAATATCGGTGTGGCTCCCCTTTTGTTTCTCCAGGTTATTTACGGCCATCTTTTCTATTCCAGCTCAATGCTCATGGCAGTTTACTGGCTTTCAATATTTGTCCTGGTAATGGTTGCATACTATTCGCTCTATATTTACGATTTTAAGTTTGAGGCACTTGGCCAGGCAAGGAGAATTTTCATTGTTATTGCTGTTATCATACTGCTGGCTGTAGGCTTTATTTTTTCAAATAATATGACATTAATGATGGAACCGGAACAATGGGTCAGATATTTCAGCAATCCCTTTGGTACGCTCCTCAACCTTCAGGAAAACATGCTTATTCCGCGATATCTCCATTTTGTCGTAGGCTCCATTGCCATTGCCGGGCTTTTCCAGGCTGTGATATGGGAGGTACGGCGCAGCAGCGCGGAAGAACAGGCAGAAGAAGCTGTCCGTACAGGTTTAAACTGGTTTCTGTCTGCTACGATTTTTCAGATACTCATTGGAATATGGTTCCTTGCAACCCTGCCGGAAGATAAGATGATGCTTTATCTTGGTAAAGATAATCTTCGAACTTTTCTGCTTATACTTGGAATTTTATGTGCACTTTCAGCCCTTGTTTCTGCTGCAAAGAAAAACACCTGGGCAACTCTTGGCTCAGCTCTATCAACTGTTGTTGTAATGGTACTCATACGCGATCTTCTCAGGATGAGCTGGATAAAGCCCTTTTTTTCCCCGGCTTCATTAAAGGTTGTACCGGAATACTCTCCTTTGATTTTATTTCTGGTCTCCTTTGCAATAGGGGGCGTTATTATTGTCTATATGTTGAAAATAGCCGCAACTGCAGGAAAGGAGGCATAATATGAATTATCCGGTTTGGGAGCTTTACACAGCAGGCGGTGGGTTTTTAATTGCGTTTATCGCAGTTGTTCATGTTTATGTTTCCCATCTTGCCGTTGGAGGAGGCCTGTTTCTGGTATTTGCAGAAAAGAAGGCATATAAAACAGATGATCCTTTTATCCTTGAATATGCAAAAAAGCATACAAAATTTTTTCTATTACTCACCATGGTGTTTGGCGGAATAACAGGCGTGGGCATATGGTTTACCATTGCCCTTTTAAATCCAGGTGCCACATCCACCTTGATACACACCTTTGTTTTTGGCTGGGCCACGGAATGGGTATGTTTTGCAGGGGAAATCGTTGCTCTGTTCATCTATTTTTACACATTTGGAAAGATAGACAGAAAGCTTCATTTACGTCTGGGCTGGCTCTATTTTATTTTTGCATGGCTCTCCCTTGTCATAATAAACGGTGTTATAGCTTTTATGCTCACTCCGGGCAGCTGGCTTGAAGATCATACATTCTGGTCAGGATTTTTAAACCCTTCCACCTGGCCTGCCATGTTTTTCAGATCATTCTTAGGTTTTATGTTTGCAGGCATATTTGGATTTTTAACCAGTATGTTCATTCCTGACAAAGATGCGAGGTTATCTGTGAACAGGTTCTGTGCTGCATGGATTCTTGTGCCTTTTGTTTTCATGCTCATGTCGGCATTCTGGTATTTTAATGCTCTTCCGGATTCCATACAGACAATGATTTTAAAACGGTCCCCGGAGCTTCTGCCCTATGTAAAAATATTTTTCACATGCGCAAGCATAATTTTTGTGGGAGCTGTACTGCTTGCCCTTTCAGGTATTTCCCTGCCCGTAAAAAAAGGATTGGCATGCATTGTTCTTTTTATTGGTCTTATTTATATGGGCGGGTTTGAATTCACAAGGGAGGGGGGAAGAAAACCCTATGTTATCTATAATTACACCTATGCAAACTCCATTGCAAAGGCAGACCAGGATAAAATAAACAAACAGGGGGTGTTAAAAACAGCCCGCTGGGTTCAGAATAAAGAGATAACTTCTTTGACAGAATTTGCAGCAGGAAAGGAGATATTTAAACTTGAGTGTTCAAGCTGCCATTCTGTTGGCGGTCCCATGAATGACATTTTAAAGCGGACTGAAAAATTTTCCATATTTGGTATGGATTCAATGCTTGACGGACTTGGGAAAATAAATGATTACATGCCTCCTTTCATGGGTACTCTCAAGGAGAGAAAGGCACTTGCAACATACATTGTAACAGGGCTTCAGAACAGAAAACAGGGCAAAGATATTCCAGCGGAAAGTATTAAAAAACCTGCTGACATACCACCCTTTGACAGATCAAAGGATGAGTATGTACTTCTTGCCTGGAATGACCTTGGCATGCATTGTATTTCCGACAGCTCTGATTTCTGGGTGCTTCTGCCCCCGGCAAATGACCTTGTAGCCCAGGTAATTAAAAGGGGTAAAGTGCCAGAGGTTGTAACAAAGGATATGAAAATCACCTATCAAGTTGAAAAGGGATTTGAAAACCCTTCTGCCCATGTAAAATTATGGGACAATGCAGAATCAATATTTGGCAGAAAACTTGAAAAGAACATTGGCCTGTCAGGCAATGGCCTTGCAGGGGATATGCATTTGAGTAAGGAGCTGAATGCTTTTGAAGCATCCCTTATACCGGTTGTGCCATATCCTGACCAGGGTGGTTATAATCCCTATCCTCTCTTTACCATCAAGGCATATGAAAAAGAATCAGGTAAGCTCCTTGCCATGACAAAAACAGTTGCACCCACTGCAACGGAAATGGGATGCAAAAACTGTCACGGTGGAAAATGGCGGGTGGACGGAAAGGCAGGGTTTACAGATAAGACAGCAGCAGATATTCTGTTTGTACACGATAAAAACACAGGCACAAATTTACTTGACATGGCAGAAAAAGGTAAACCCAAACTTTGCCAGTCCTGCCATAAGGATCCCATACTTGGTACTGAAGGGAAACCAGAGCTGCTTAATTTTCCGGCTGCCATACATGGCTGGCATGCAAATTTTCTCACCAACAGAGGAGTTAATGCATGTTTTCAGTGCCATCCTTCAAGGCCTTCCGGACCCACCAAATGTTTAAGGGGAGTTCATTCTGAAAATTTGAATTGTACTTCCTGTCATGGATTTTTGGAAGATCATGCATTATCTCTTTTGAAAAAAGAGCATGCAGATAAAAAACCCGGAGCAGAAAGGCTTATGAAACATTTAAAGCCAAGAAAAGTTGCAAGCCTTGCCAAGATTAAGGCGCGCACACCCTGGGTTAATGAACCTGACTGCCTTGGCTGCCATGTTAATTTTGGTAAAGCCGATGTAAAAACAGCTGACGGGTTTAATAAATGGACAGATGGTAAAGATGGATTATATCGCATGGGCAAGGATAAAGCAGGCAGGATCATGTGCGAAGCATGCCATGGATCACCCCATGCCAATTATCCTGCAAAAAATAAGAATTATCCTGATATTGATAATATACAGCCCCTGCAATACCAGAAGAGCAGAAAAGCAGTGGGGTCAAAAAATTGCAGTCTTTGCCATACAGTAAAGATGAAGAAAAAACCACAGCACCATCCAATGATCCAGGCAGTTATGGAGTAGTTTAAACCTGTTCCTCCTGATCCGGTAATTCAACGCTTTTGTTTTTTGTTGGATTACCGGATTTTTTTTCCGTTAAAAATCCATTGACAACCACCACTTTGTGGCATATCCTATGGGCAATCCAGGTTAATTATTATTTATCCTGCAAATTTGAAAAGGTGAGCATGGACAGTCAAAGGTTTAAAGATATCAGGGCAGAATTGAATAAAACACAAAAAGCACTTGCCCAGCTTTTGGGGATTTCCGTCAAGGCAATTCACAGCTATGAACAGGGATGGCGCAAGATTCCTCACCATGTTGAACGGCAGCTTCTCTTTCTGTTTTCCCGGGTATTAACCGGTAAAGAAGAAAATCCGGATAAGTGCTGGGACATTATCAAATGTTCTGACACAATGCGTGAGAAGTGCCCGGCAAGTGAGTTTAATTCAGGAGATCTCTGCTGGTTTATCAATGGAACCATGTGCAGCGGTAAGATCCACAGCACCTGGGAGAAAAAAATGGATGAGTGTAAGGAGTGCAGGGTTTTTAAACAATTTTTCAAGAATATACACAAAGGAAATATAAACAATAATGGATGAAATTTTAAAGAAAAACATGTGTCAGGTTGAGCAGGAGAGCGTTCTTGGCCGCCGTGAAGAACTGCCACTGGCCATTGATGCCATAATGGAATCCATGGATGATACGGGATGCTTTGCCCACATTGGCGATGATCCCATCCATTTTTCAACATCAGTTAAGGAGATGATTGATAAATTCAGGCATATACTTTTCCCGGGGTATTTTGCCATGGAAAAGATTGACAGGGCAAATCTTGTATACAACATTGGCCAGAGTGTGTCCCAGCTTTATGATATCCTCTCGGAACAGGTTATCCATGTTTTGAGACATGATTGTCTCAGATATGGTCAGAAATGCTCTGAATGCGAAACAAGGGGACATGACATTGTTTTGAAAACAATACATGGTATTGCAGACCTCAGGCTGGCCCTTGCTGCAGATGTCCGGGGGGTCTTTGATGGCGACCCTGCTGCAAAAAGCCATGATGAGATTATTTTTTCCTATCCAGGCTTATATGCCATAACAGTTTACCGCATTGCCCATATTCTATATAACCTTGAGGTACCACTGCTTCCAAGGATTATGACAGAGCATGCCCACAGCCTTACCGGTATTGATATTCACCCCGGGGCCAGGATTGGGAAAAGTTTTGTCATTGATCATGGGACAGGTATAGTAATTGGCGAAACAAGTGTTATTGGTAACAACGTGAGGGTCTACCAGAATGTCACCATTGGTGCCCTGTCCCTGCCTGCCGATGCAGGGGAGCAGCTCCGGGGAGGAGCAAAACGCCATCCAACCATTGAAGATGATGCTATTATCTATTCCGGTGCCACAATTCTCGGTGGTAAGACTGTTATAGGTGCACGTTCGGTTGTGGGAGGAAATGTCTGGCTGACAAGTTCCATTCCGGCAGATACCAAAGTTTTTATGGAATCCCCCAGGCTTGTATATAAGTACCAGGATAATAAAGAGGACAATAAAGGGATGGTGAACCATGAGCATCAAATCTGATATTACAAAAGCGTGCGGTAATACGCCCTTGATATACCTTGAAAATGCCAGCAGGGAATCAGGTGCAGAGATTTACGGCAAGGCAGAATTCTTTAACCCATTGTCAAGTGTTAAGGACCGCGTAGGCCTTGCCATGATAGAACATGGTTTTAAAACAGGTAAAATAAACAGGGAAACTACCATTGTGGAGCCCACAAGCGGGAATACAGGTATTGCCCTTGCCTTTGTTGCCAGAGTAAAAAAACTAAATCTGATTTTAACCATGCCCGAGACCATGAGTATTGAAAGGCAGAGGCTGTTGACATTTCTTGGTGCTGATCTTGTGCTGACCAGCGGAGCCCTTGGAATGAAGGGAGCCATTGAAGAGGCAGAGGGTATTATTGAAAAAAGAGCAAATTGTTTTATGCCGGATCAGTTTTCAAATCCTGCAAACCCTGAAATTCATAGAAAAACCACAGCACTGGAGATTTTAAGGGATACAGAAGGTAAAATTGATATTTTTGTTGCAGGAGTGGGTACCGGAGGCACCATCACAGGGGTGTCAGAAGTATTGAAAAAAAAGATTCCAGGCCTTAAATCCGTGGCAGTTGAACCCTTTGAATCTCCGGTTTTATCCGGAGGAAAGCCCGGCCCCCATAAAATACAGGGCATTGGCGCAGGATTTGTTCCGGCAAATCTTAATATTGATATAATTGATGAAATTGTCCAGATTAAGGGCATGGATGCACTAAAGGGAGCAGGAGAACTTGCAAAACAGGAGGGCATCCTCTGTGGTATATCTTCCGGAGCTGCCTATAAAGCAGCCCTTTATGTGGCATCAAGGCCTGAAAACCGGGGCAGGACCATTGTCTTTGTTATGTGTGATACAGCTGAGAGATATCTTTCCACAGATCTTTTTAAAGGAGTATGAAATGGGGAAAAGATATGTTTTTTCTGCTGGTTTTATTTCTTTTCTGGCAATATTATTGACCATTCCATTTCATGCATATGCCCTTGATTTTACGATGATTCAAAAAAAGGCTAAAAATCAGACGGTCTATTTCAATGCCTGGGGAGGCTCGGAAAGTATTAATAATTATATTCGTAAAGCTGCAAAAAGGGCTGAACAGAAATTCGGTTTTAAGGTAGTCCATGTAAAGGTAACAGATATCAGTACTGTTGTCAGTCGTATTATGGTGGAGAAAAGTGTCGGGCACAAGGAAAATGGTAGTGTTGATCTCATATGGATAAACGGGGAAAATTTTCGGGCAATGAAGGAGAACCATCTGCTTTACGGGCCCTTTACAAATGATCTGCCAAATTATAAATACGTTGATGTAGAGCACAAGATTACAACCCTGTTTGATTTTACAATACCTGTTGATAATATGGAGGCACCCTGGGGTATGGCCCAGCTTGTTTTTATGTATGACACAAAAAGGATAAAAAATCATCCGGAAAGCATGGAAGATCTCCTTAAATTTGCAAGGCTCCATCCGGGACGGGTTACATACCCGGCACCCCCTGACTTCCATGGAACAACCTTTTTAAAACAGGCCCTGCTTGAACTTGTCCATGACAGGGAGATTTTGTACAGGCCTGTGTCAGAGTCTGATTTTAATCTTGTAACACAACCTTTATGGAAATTTCTTGATGCTCTGCATCCTTTGATGTGGAGACAAGCAAAGGTCTTTCCTGCAGGAGCCTCCAGGATGAAGCAGATGCTCAATGATAATGAGATATTCATCTCATTGAGTTTTAATCCCAATGCCGCCGGCAATGCCATTTTAAAGGGAGAACTGCCTGACACTGTGAGAACCTATGTACATGGCTGCGGTACCATAGGAAATACACATTTTCTGGCAATTCCTTTTAACTCCTCTGGTAAGGAAGCTGCCATGGTTTTTATTAATTATCTTCTCTCCCCCGCAGCCCAGGCGGAAAAGGCCTGTCCTGAAATCTGGGGTGATCCCACGGTTCTTGCCATGGACAAGCTTGGCAATGAGGACAAGGCACTTTTTTCAGCTATTTTGAGAAATGTTGCAGATCTTTCTGAAAAAGAGCTTGCCATGGTTCTTAAGGAGCCCCATGCAACCTGGGTGCAGGCCATTGAAAGGGAATGGCAGAAACGATATAGTAAGTGACCCTGGAATGATCTTTAAACCTGAACAGATCAGATTATTCGGTTTCCAGGATATGGTGTTTGGTTTTTTTTCTGTTTTAATCCTTGCAGGCCTTGCCGGTACATGGCTTCCATCCTTTGGTTTTCTTCCGGTCATTGGCACTGCCGCCTTCTCCATGGAACCATGGGTTGAACTGTTTAAATTTCCTGGAATTGCAAGCTCCATAAAGGCAACCCTTATTTCAGGATGGCTTGCATCTTCATGGGCACTGTTTCTTTCCATGACTTTGATATCATTGAGCCATGGCACAAAAACATGGGCATGGTTTGAAAAACTGCTTGCTCCCCTTCTTTCCATACCCCATGCTGGTTTTGCCATGGGATTTGCATTCCTCATTGCCCCGGGCGGCTGGATATTAAGGCTCATATCACCTGATTTTACAAATTTTACTATTCCTCCTGACTGGATAATTATTAATGACTCCCATGGATTGACACTGGCAGCCTGCATGGTGTTCAAGGAGACTCCATTTCTACTTTTTATGGCCATGGGCGCTTTAACCAGAATCAACGTTACTGAAACCCTTACCCTGGGCCAGAGCCTTGGTTATCACAGAGCCCAGGTATGGATTAAACTTATTCTGCCAAGGCTTTTTCCAGATATACGTCTTGCTTTTTATGCTGTTACTGCCTATTCACTGTCAGTTGTTGACTTGTCTGTAATCCTTGGTCCCACAGCGCCTCCTACCCTGTCCGTGCTTGTACTCCAATGGTTCAGTGATCCTGATATTAATATGAGGCTTATTGGTGCTGCCGGGGCATGCACTCTTCTTTTGATTGTTGTGTTCAGTCTCGGTTCTGTTTATCTCTTTGAGAAAATCTTTGTAATGTTTTTTAAAACCAGGATTGCCAATGGTAAAAGAAAATCACTCTTTTCAGAACTTACGGTTCCTGGGAATATGCTGCTTGCTTTTATTTTAGTTATTTCGTTCATGTCTGTGCTTGTTTTAATTATCTGGTCCTTTACATGGCGCTGGACTTTTCCTGATTTTTTACCTGGATCATGGTCTGTCCGTTTCTGGTTTGGCAGCTTTTCAAGAGTGAAAGTGCCGTTATTTACAACAATGGCAACTGGAATCTGTACAACCCTGGCAGCAGTGGTGTTGACCATTGGCTGCCTTGAATGTGGGAGAAACTCCCTTAAAAAGGGACGGGGAAAAGGATTTAAAAAAATAAAATGGCTGATTTACCTGCCACTTTTAATACCCCAGATAGCATTTATAAACGGCATTCAGGTTATTCTTACCATGGTTAATCTTGATGGGTTGTGGATCAGCCTGGTTCTGTCCCACCTTATTTTTGTGTTCCCCTATCTGTTTTTAACCCTGTCCGGGATATATGAAAATTTTGACGCAAGATATACAGATACAGCCAGCATGTTGTGCGGTTCCAGGTTAAAATCATTTTTTTTAATAAAACTTCCCATGCTTACAGGGCCTGTTCTGTTTGCTTCGGCCATAGGCTTTTCCGTGAGTGTTGCCCAGTATGTTCCCACGGTTTTTCTCGGGGCAGGAAGATTCACAACCATTACAACCGAGGCTGTGAACATGGCAGCAGGGTCAGACCGGAGGATTGTGGCAGTGTATGCTCTTTACCAGCTTGCCCTGCCCATGGTAATGTATATGGCAGCAATATATACACCCAGGCTTGTTTTTATTAACAGAAAAAATATGCTCGCTTAAAAGGAGATTCCTTGAGCCTTATACTGGATCAAATCAGGATAACCCATAATAATATTGATCTTTTCAGGCAGGTCACCCTCAAAATAGAGAATGGCAGGACAGCAGCTGTCATGGGGCCTAGCGGATGTGGAAAATCAACCCTGCTTTCTGCGGTATGCGGCAGCCTGCCAGGGGATTTTAAACTCCATGGAGATATTATTCTTAATGGAGTATCTATTTTAAATATACCCATGGAAAAAAGGAGGGTTGGAATATTGTTCCAGGATGATCTGCTTTTCCCGCATATGAGCACAGGCAGCAATCTGGGCTTTGCCATACCAGGCCATGTCCCTGAAAAGGAACGCAGGGATAAAATAGAAAATGCCCTGGAAATTGCAGGCTTAAAGGGCTTTTACCGACGGGATACTGCGACTCTGTCAGGCGGTCAGAGGGCCAGGGTAAGTCTTCTGAGAGCTCTTCTGGCAGAGCCGGAAGCCCTGCTCCTTGATGAACCCTTTGCAAAATTTGATAATACCCTTAAAATCAGAATCAGGAAATTTGTATACAAACAGATCAGGAGGATGAATATTCCAGCTCTGCTTGTAACCCATGATCCCGGGGACATCAGTACGGGGCCTGTGATTAACCTTTAAAATATGCGGATACAATATGCTTGATCCATTAATTATAAAAGCAGTAAACAAACCCTTAAATTCAATAGCCTCAGTTTTAAAAAACAGAGGAGTTAATAAGGATCTTGTCACAATCACAGGGTTTGTACTTGGCATTTCCTCTGTTTTCTTATTATACTTTCATTTTTATAAAACAGCCCTTTTTCTTATCATGCTCAACAGGCTGTTTGACGGGCTGGACGGTGCTATTGCCAGAATCACAACTCCCACTGATGCAGGAGGGTTCCTTGATATTACCCTTGATTTTATATTCTATTCAGGAGTTGTTCTGGGTTTTGGCCTGTCCGATCCGGAAAACAATGCAGCTGCAGCATCTTTTCTTCTTTTCTCATTTGTGGGAACAGGTTCAAGTTTTCTTGCTTTTTCAATTATGGCTGAAAAAAACAGAATCAAAAGCAGGCAATATCCTGATAAATCATTATATTTTTCAGGGGGGTTGGTGGAAGGAACTGAGACCATTATATTTTTTATTTTTTTCTGCCTGTTTCCCCACCTGTTTTCTATCCTTGCCATTGTGTTTTCCATATTATGCTGGCTTACAACATGTATAAGGATTTATACGGGTTACAGGCTGCTTAGGGCACGATAAGTTTTAAAAAACATAACAGCACCTGGAATACTTTTACAGCTAAGAGAATGATTTCTCAAATCAGAAAGGAACATCCAAAACTAAATATTACTATTACCGGGAATTGCTGATACTTTTAAATATAGCTTTAGGTTTTTATGCAGGTGGTATATAATTTGCAATCTTAACCTTATACAGGTTTGAATGTTTTAAACTGTTAATAATCTAAACTGGAGGAAAAAATATGGAATTCGGATCAGTTGATGACGTCATTGAGTTTGCACTTGAAAAGGAAAAAGAGGCAGTAAATTTTTATCTCTCATTGGCTGGAGAAGCTGCACAGGCATCCCTTAAGGAGACCTTTGAAAGATTCTCCAGGGAAGAAGAAAAACATGTTGCGCTTCTTTCAGACATGGCAGGAAATAAGGAAAAGATCGATTCCTATGAATTTAAAGATATCACTGACCTTAAAATAAGTGATTACATGCTGGAAACAGAGTATGAACAAGGTATGCCCATGGTGGATATTTTAAAACTTGCCATGAAAAGGGAAGAAAAAGCTGTCCTGCTTTACACTGCCCTGGGCGGTCACACAGAGGATGAAGGAGCAAAAAAGGTTTTCAGGATCCTTGTCCAGGAAGAATCCAAACATAAACTTGCCCTTGAATCCATGTATGATGATTTTCTTGGTGAGCAGGACAATTAAAAGTAAAATTTATAGTTATATCCAGTAACTGATAAATAATGTGTTAAAAGGGCTGGTTAAACATTGATCAGCCCCTGCATAATCAGACAACCTTTTTACAGGGTGATGCAATGGACTTTGATAAGATTACCTCTGCCAGACGTGCTGTTAATTTTTTTAACCCTGATAAATCCATTGAACCTCTATTATTAAAAAAGATGGTTGAAATGGCTGCAAAAACCCCTTCGTCATTTAATCTGCAACCCTGGAGCCTCATTGTTTTAACAGATAAAAAAGATAAATTGCGCCTTCAGAAATGTGCCATGAACCAGGCAAAAGTGAGTGAAGCACCTGTAACCATGATTGTCCTTGCCGATGATAAAGGTTTTCATGAGGGCAGAAAAACCGTTGAAAAGGTTTTTAAAGAGAATATCAGGGCAGGTTCCATGACGGAAAAACAGCGGGAGTGGTTCAGCAGGGTCAGGAACAGGCTGTATGGTAAAGATGAACTCACTGCCAGGGCATTTTCCTGTAAAAATACCGGCTTTTTTGCCATGGCATTGATGTTTGCAGCAAAAAGCCTTGGTATTGATTCCCATCCCATGGATGGATTTGACCAGGCCGGGGTCATGGAAGAGTTTAAAATCCCGGAAAATTATTATATACCACTTCTTATCTCCTTTGGATATTTTGACGAGTCAAAGGAGCTTGCAGAGCCTAAATGGCGGAAGGGGTATGATGATATCCTTGTACGTTTTGATAAATAAGAGATCAGGGAGAAAAAATGGATTTAAAATACCTTTTTAAACCGTCAACCATGGCTGTTATTGGCGTGTCCACTTCCCAGGACAGCCATCCTGCCAATGTGATATATAATAAAAATCATTTAAGATATCCTGTTAAAACATTCCCGGTTAATCCCAGGGGCGGTTTTATCAATCGGGAGCCTCTCTACAGGAGCGTTAAAGAAATAGAAGAGAAGATCGACATGGCAGTCATTGCAGTCAGGGGTGAATTTGTTCCAAATGTGCTGGAAGAGTGCATAAAAAAAGGAGTCAAAGGTGCTGTCATAGTATCGGGCGGGTTTGCAGAATCGGGCAACATGGAGCTCCAGCAGAGGGTTGCTGACATGGCAGAAGAGGCATCATTCCCCTTTATAGGTCCAAACTGCCTTGGCATCTATTCACCCGATTACGTAGATACCTTTTTCCTGCCCGGGGAGAGGATCATAAGCCCTAAAAAGGGGAATATCGGATTTGTAAGCCAGAGCGGTGGTGTTCTTGTGGATCAGATGGTGAAATTTGCAGGCCAGGGCATTGGCATTTCCCTTGCTGTCAGTATAGGTAATAAAGCGTGCACCAGGGAAACAGACATGATCGACTGGTTTGAAAAAGATGATCAAACAAAGGTGATAACCTTTTATATTGAAGGTTTTGAAAAGGGGGAAGGCAGAAAATTCATTGAACGCGCAGATCAATGTTCCAAGCCCGTGGTTATTCTCAAGGCTGGAAAGAGCAGGAAAGGTATTGAAGCTGCATCCAGCCATACTGCCTCCCTTGCTGGGGATTACAGGGTCTTTTCTGAAATTATGAAGCAGTTCCATGTGGCAGAAGCTGATAATGAGTATGAACTTACTTCATTTTGTGAGGCATTGAGCTGTTATGCCGATGGAATTACCGGCAATGTTGGTATTATCTCCCTGAGCGGCGGTCATGGTGTTATTGCAGCCGATGCCTGCGGTCTCCACGGACTTGAAATCCCTGTTCTGGAAAAGAAGACAATGGACACTATCAGGGAAAACCTGACTTTGCCCATCCGGAATATTGTCTCTCTGGTAAACCCCATAGACCTTACTGGAAGTTCAGTGGATGAAGATATCATGACAGCAGCAAGGCATCTTTTCAGGGATAAAAATATAGAGTGTGTGCTTACATTGTTGATTCCGTATTCACCAGGTGTCTCAACAGATATAGGTGCAAAACTCAGCCAGGTTGCAAGGAATGAGGGAAAACCCCTGATCGCATATGTACCAAATGAAGAGAAATACAGAATTATAATCGAAGGATTTGAACTTAACAATGTTCCAGTAGCATCTTCTGTGGAGGGAGCTGTTTTGATGGCCAAAGCATTAAAGAGGTGCATACCATGTTAGAGACAAGTATAAAAGAAAGTATAGAAAAAATCATGGAAAAGAGCCGGCCCCTTGGCTGGGTACTGGAGCCCGATGCAAAAGCGTTGATGGGATTGATCAAGGCAGATATCCCGGATTTTATACTGACTGACTCTCCTGAAAAAGCCCTGGAATTTCTCAAGTCAGCCGGGTCTCCTGTGGTTGCCAAGGCAGTATCGGCCAGGATTCTTCACAAGACAGAGTATAATGCCGTTGTAACCGGCATTGTTTCAGAAGACCATTTAAAAAAAGAGTTCACACGGTTAAAGACCCTGGACGGGTGTGAAAACATTCTTATTGAAAAGATGATCACAGGCATTGAAGTCATAATCGGAGCAAAGAATGATTTTCAGTTCGGGCCTGTGATTGTTTTTGGCATTGGCGGAACATCCGTTGAAATCTATAATGATACTGCCATCAGGATGGCTCCACTCAAGCCTTCTGATGTTGTTTCCATGGTTCAGTCACTGAAGGCAGAAAAAATCATATCAGGTTACCGGGGACAAAGTGGAGTGAACATGAACGCTTTGACAGATTTGCTTGTCAACTTTTCTCAAGTGATAATGGAGTTTGAAAAGGATATTGAGTCCATTGACTTAAACCCGGTTATCTGCACAGAGGATCAGTGTATAACAGCTGATGCAAGGATTATTTTACAATGCTGAAAATAATATCATGGAATGTAAATGGCCTGCGGGCAGTGATGAAAAAAGATTTTCCCGGAATTGTCAAGGCCCTTAATCCGGATATTCTTCTCATCCAGGAGACAAAACTCCAGGAAGATCAGCGCACCCATGACATGATATCCCTTCATGATTACCAATCTTTCTGGGCATATTCCACTGTTAAAAAAGGGTATAGCGGTGTTGCAGCATACTCAAGAATAGAACCTGACAAGGTCACAACTATGTTCTCAAGACCTGAGTTTGACGGGGAAGGACGGATAATAGAGCTTGCTTATAAAGATTTTATCCTCTTTAATGTCTATTTTCCCAATGGCCAGATGAGCGATGGGAGACTACAATATAAACTTGATTTTTATGATTTTTTATTAGCGCACACTGAAAAATTAAGAAGTCAGGGCAAAAGCATTATTATCACAGGAGATTTCAATACTGCCCACAATGAGATCGATTTGAAAAACCCAGGCCCCAATTCCAAAAGATCAGGTTTCCTCCCTGTTGAACGGGCTGTGCTGGACAGAATGGTTAATCTGGGTTATGTGGATACTTTCAGACATTTTTACCCGGACAGGGTTAAATATTCATGGTGGTCATACAGGTTTAATGCAAGGAAAAACAATGCGGGATGGCGCATTGATTATTTTTTCGTGACAAAGGATTTAATTGAAGATAGAATGGTTAAGCAGGCCTTTATAGATAATGACGTTTTTGGTTCTGATCATTGTCCTGTAGGGCTTGAAATAGAAGCAGATTAAATCAATGTAAAGGAGGTTGAAATGACATCAGAAGCAAGGTGCCCGGGAAATGAGTTAAACAAAACCCTTAAAACAATAGATTTAAAATGTGATGCATGTGGTGCTGTAAAAGAGATTTTCAGCGATGAAAAAGATCAGAATCAGAAATGCCCTGAATGTGGAGAACCTCTTAAGGTACCAAAATAAAAATTGAAAATTGCTTTACTTATAACTTCCTTTATCCTGCTGTTTATTGTATCGATTGCGTATTTAGGAGGGGCAGGGAATAATTATCAGACAATAAGCCCTGAACCGGATAAAGTAATTTTCATTGGTGTTGATGGAGTTGCCAAAGATACATTTGATTATGTAAGGGATGAGCTTGGTCTTTTTAAAATATTTGAAAACATTTCAAGTCATATAGCCCCGTTTCCATCCATGAGCGATTATGCCTGGAATGTGATGGTTCATGCACGGGAGGTTAACGGGAAAAGGGGAAAGATCCTGACCTATGAAGCAGCTCACTATAATTACAGAAAAAATTATCTGGTGGATGATGCAAGGAATTATTTCAGACGTCTGGGGCAGAAAAATCTCTATCTTGCCGGTGCATTTGAGCATTATCTGAATCCATATGCAGAAGCACTTTTATATCTTCCCACCAAAGAGCTTCCAAAGCTTGAGCTTAGTCAGTTTAAAAAAGCAATAATTGACAGTGGAAATCAGAAACTTGTCAGTGTAATGGTTGCCTCAGCCGATGCCATTGCCCATACCCGCGCTGATTATATCGATTTTCTGGTGCAGCTGGATGATATGCTAAACCAGGTACATCAATATTATAAAGATGCCGGGATTAATGCAGAAATCATTGTTGTTTCAGACCATGGCCAGGGTGCTGGATTCATTCCCGGGGAAGAGCCTTTTGCCCTAAAAAGAGCAGATATTGATATTCCGGTTAAAAGGGCAAAACTGAATAGAACAAAAAAGCTTATAAATGATAATGATATAGTTATTCCAATTATGGCGCTTGCAAATTATGCAGCAGCTGGTTTTAAGAATTTAAGCCATAGAAATGAATTTATAAAAGAGCTCCAGAAGGAGGAGTGGTTTCAAAATGCATACTATATCAGCCCGGATTATAAGGGCGGAGAAGAGCTGGAGGTTGTAATAAAAAGTAAGACAGGTAAGGCAGTTCTGTCAATTCATAATGTTGACGGAGAGTTTAATTACATATATAGGCCAAAAGATTTATCAAATCCCCTTGATATCCCAAAAGAGCTGCATAACAGGGAATTAAAGGATACTGAAATAAGAGATAAACTGTTTCAAACTCAATTTCCCGATGCGTTTTTCAGACTGGCTGATATGGCATTTCAAAGGGAAAGTGAAATGCCTGATCTGATCTTTACTCTGAAAGATGATTTTTGTGTAAGGGGCAGTTTTGATAAATTTACCACCATGTACAGAACCCATGGTTCAATGGCCAGACGCGCCAGCTGTGGAATTGCAGTGACTACGAATAAGGATCGGAAATTACCTGAATTTATGAGAACAAGTGAAGTGCTGTCCTGTTTTGGTATTGATCCCATGGAATTGTTCCGGGTAAAAAATTTAGGATTCCATTCAGATCCGGATTATACGTTAAAATTGTTAAAAGATCCGGACTATAAAGGGATTGAAACAGGCAGTAATGATTTTTCCAATGGGAGGATTTTTGGATTAATCAATAAAGCAGTGTACTATTCAACATATGTACTTGATACTCCGACAATAGAATCCCTTGTCCATTTATTGTTTCCAACGGTAAAAAAAGGTGATGGAAAAATTGATCCTTCCATACTAAAAAGCCCTGGAATTGATTTTGACAGGATTGATTTTACAAATATGATAGGTCCTGAAGAGATTGCTGTTTTAACAGATCTTTTTATTAAACATGGTGATTTTGATAAAATTGTGGAAGATGAGAAATTTATTAAACTTAAAAAAAGGATTAAACAATCATTTAATTTACAAAAAGAACATGGGGCAGACTTTCATGTGCATGGCCATGGCCCGGGAATAAACTCGGTTAATAATATCCTTGATAAATCAGGTTTATATACAATAGCTGCAAAAAGATGCGTTATGAAGGCCTATGGAACAACATTTCTGCTGGAAAAAGCACTTGAAAACCCGGAATTTCCCATTATGGAAGATTTAAGGAGTGTGGATATCAGGAAAAACTGGGAAGCACAGAGACAACAGGTTATATCTTCTTATAATCTGCCGGAATCATATAAACATATGGTAAAAAAAGTATTCAGGGAGATTTTTAAAGAGAGGGTTATTGCTGAAGATATTACTCCGCAGGAACTTTCTCTTTTATATAATAGAACTAAAAACGATCCGGATAATATTACAATTGTTTATATCCCTGGGATTTATAATGCGCTCTTTG
>Ga0256846_1000306_pt1 | contig 20858 bp, 15 predicted proteins | sample TevniametaG_FD_189098 | JGI IMG/M metagenome (GOLD analysis project Ga0256846, IMG submission 189098) | Tube worm associated microbial communities from hydrothermal vent at the East Pacific Rise, Pacific Ocean - Tevnia | ecosystem: Host-associated > Annelida > Integument > Unclassified ...
TAGTTTTTATAATATCACCGTTTTGAGTTTTTACGCCTTCAATGCTGTTGTTTGAAATAATCAGTTCGGTAAGTTTAGTCTCAAAATGAATTTCACCGCCAAAATAAATAATTGTTTCTCTTATTCGTTTAATAATATCGGGCAATTTATCAGAGCCAATATGTGGATGAGCATCAATAAGAATATCGGCAGCGGCACCATGATATTTCAATATTTTCAGAATATCTTTAATATTTCCGCGTTTTTTTGAGCGAGTAAACAGTTTACCGTCTGAGAAAGTTCCTGCTCCTCCTTCGCCAAAAGCATAGTTTGAATCGGGATTTAGTGAGATGTTTTTATGAATTAAAGCAATATCACGCTTTCGCGATTTTATATCTTTTCCGCGTTCTATTACTATCGGCTTTATGTTGTTTTCTATCAGTTTTAAAGCAGCAAAAAGTCCTGCCGGACCCGAGCCGACAACAACAACAGGTTCTTTACTCGATACGTTTGTGAGATTCAATTCTTCATTTGATTCTTGTTGTGGTAGTTCATCAATAAAAACGGTAAGTTGCAGATGAACTTTAACATTTTTATTTCTGGCATCAATAGAGCGATTGTTAAGTTGAATTTTTTTTATGCGATTGGGAGATATTCCTGTTTTTTTGACAATATGTTTAAAATAATACTTTTCGCAAGATGCTTCTTTCGGAGATAATACAATAGTAATATTTTTTTGCATAAAAATTATTCAAAATAGATAAGAAAAGTCACCATTTTTGTTCCTAAACGTTTAAAAGCTTCGGTATATTGAGTATTATCGTAATTTACAATATTTAAAAGTCCGTAAGAAAATCGTATTTCAGTTGAAAATTTAAAATATGGCAGATAATAATCAATACCAAATCCGGCTTCAAGTAAAATATCTTGTCTGTTGAGTCTGATTTTAGGTTGATCTTCGGGTTTTATTTTTTTTCGAGCTGCAAAATCAATAGAGTAGGTAGCACCGAAAATTACATACGGGCGATAGTTATTTAAACGAACAGCCCTGTATTTAATTAAAAAAGGAACTTGAAGAAATGTAGATTCTATCTTCATTGTATGCCTGTAAAATGAAGTGTCGGAGCCTGAAACATCGGCAAGCAAATAATTCAAATCTCGTTGTCCGAATAATAATCCCGGAGTGCATCTCAAATCCCAGTTGTTTGATAACCTTAGGTTGGTAACCATATTAGCACCAAAAGTAGGTTTGGCAATACCTTCGATTGAATAAACAGTATCAAGAGAATTAAAATTATCAGCATTTATTGTTGAAAAATCAAGTAACCCAAGTGAAAAAGAAAATCCGAAATGGTAAGGACTTTTGTCGTAAAACTCTTTGTTCCAAGGTTTTGATTTTTGTGCAAAAATAAAAACAGGTAATAAGATAAATATTATAAGTAGTAGTTTTTTCATATTTTAATCAAAGATGTAAATATCTGAATTATTAATTGTTAAACCCGACTTATGCAGTAGAAGCTATGAAATAGTAAACTTACGGCATTTAGTAAGGGTTACCCCGATTTAGAAATACACCATTTTGGTTATTGTCCAAACCGGATGTAGTTCTTTATCGCTATGCAATAGAAAAATAGTTTTTTCTATTGCATAGTATTAACGACAAAAATAAATAAATATTTTACATTTTTGTATTTTGATAAAAATATAATATCATACAATCGGGAAGATATAAAAAAAGCAATCTTGTAAAAGATTGCTTTGTCATAAAAAGATGTTATATATTTTTAGGATTAAAAACTAAAGAACGAAATCATTTCATTTATATCTTTAGCTTTAGCTGCAAGTTCCGATGCATTTGCCGATAGTTGTTCGGCAGCTTGAGCATTTTGTTGAGTAATAATGTTAAGTTGTTGAATAGCATTATTTACTTGATTTGTTCCGTTTGTTTGTTCTATTGTTGACGCAACAATTTCGCTTATCAGCATAGATGTTTGGTTAACCTTAGGGATAGTTTCATTCATTATTTTTCCTGCCTCCGATGTAATATTGAAACTTTGTTGACTGAGAGTAACAATCTCTTGAGCCGCAATTTTACTTTTTTCGGCTAATTTTCGCACTTCACCTGCAACTACGGCAAAACCTTTACCGTGTTCGCCTGCACGAGCAGCTTCAACAGCAGCATTTAAAGCCAAAATATTAGTTTGAAAAGCTATATCGTTAATAATATCTATTTTATCAAGAATGGTTTTATTGGCATTAACAGCCTGTTCCGATTTTGCTGCAACTTGAGATATACTGTTGTTTGCATCTTCGGAATATTTATTTGTAGTTTGTGCGTTTTCGTTATTCTGATTAATATTTGCCGATATTTGCTCAATGGTAGCTGCAATTTCTTCAACTGATGCAGCTTGTTCATTTGAACTTTGCGACAGCTGTTCCGAAGTATTACTTGTATCGTCGCTGGCATTTGCCATAGTATCAATACCTTTTTGCACATCACTTAAAATAGAATGAAGTTGTTCAACTAAATTATCGGTTGCAATTATCATCATTCCTATTTCATCATTATTGCCTAATTCCTCATCAAAGTTCCCGTCTATCATTTGTTTTGAAACACCCAAAGCAATATTGTAATAATTGTGGATTTCATTAATTAAGGTATCAATTTGTTTATTGTTTTTCCCTATTTCGTTTTTTGATATTGTATCTAATATTTGAGTTATTTTCTCAAAAGTAACTGATGTTTCTTCTAGTTTTTCTTCGTCAGCAGCAGCTACAGCATCTTGTAATTCTCGTTGCAGATTATTTAATTCCGAGCGTAAAATTATAGTTTGTTTTTGATATGGAACATATCCGTATTCTATTTTTTCGAATAATTCGGTTGAAACGGAGTTTGAGTAATTAAATATTAAAAACACAATTGCTATAACTAATGTAAACAGTATCGGGTAAAATAATATTTTGTGACGAATCATTAAATTTTTTAACATAATAACAAAAATTAGTTTGGTATATTTTTTATATAAATAGATAAGATTTGTCTAAAAAACTGTCATTTCGAACTTTCGTTTAAAATGACAGCTTTTTAGACAGTCTCATATTTTATTTTGTTATTTTCAATTCTTTCACTTCGCTTATATCAGCTTGAGGAGATACATATCCTATTGCTCCCGTATGAGTTTTGATATAATTAATAACTTCAGCATCATTGTTTTTTTCGATAGGAGGATTTCCTTTACCTGCAAAAACATATTGTTGCCAGTAGCTTTTTACTGCACCTGTTGATTTGCCGATAATCTCTTTTGAGAAACTTTGGCGAACAGTGGACCTTGAGTTTAGGTCAACGGGTAAAACTTTTTCACCGGTATCCCATTTAGTTTTCTTTTTTAAAAAGAAATTTGAAACTTCTTTTGTAGTAAGTGTCACATTGGAGTTCGATTTATTAACAATTACTTTATATGATTGGGCGTTTGAGAATAATACAGCAAATATTATACTTAATAATAATATATATCGTTTCATAGTTTTGTTTTTTTTAATTAATAATCTATTAAAATGATAATACTAATGAGAACTGAGCATAATTGTAATTATAATCTTGCGATAATTTATTTGCAATATCAGTAATCTCAACATCCATAATACGTTTATATTCTAATTTAAACAGAGTTTCATAAATAGGACGATAAGCAATACCTATTGTGGCAGCATTTGTAGGTAACGACATTCCGTTTACGGTAACATCTTCAATATAGTCCCATCTGAAGAAAGGTTTGAATTTATCACCATCGTAAATAACTTCACCGTAATAACCTTTATAATCATTTACAACATCTCCTTGTCCGGGAATAGGATCAACAGTTTTTTGTTGTCCTGCCCAATATTCAGCATTTACTTTTATATTTGATACATTTGCATGCATATCAAAGCCATAGGTATATTTAGTTGAAGGATAATATATCCAGTTGCCTAAAGTATCTTTTGTTACTTGTTGAGCATCTCCTGTAAAATAATTGGCTCCTAAAGTAAGCATATCATTTATTTTAAAATATACTCTTCCGGTTCCGCATAGGTAATTATTTATTTTATCGGCTTCGGTATCATAATATCCGAATGAAGGAAAAGCATCTTCTTGAGAGAGAACTCCTAATACTCCGGCTTCAAAGTGATTAATATAAGGATAAACACCTATTGTGGCATTATAGCCTATTTTTAACGATGAAGAAGCATCAAATTCTCCAAGAAACTGAAATCCGCTTATGCTTTGTGGGAACATAAAGTGATGCGATACCAGCATAGGGACAACACCACTTGGATTTAACGGAGCATAAAAATAAAGATTTACAGGACTTAATGGAGTAAGAAACCTTCCTGCTCCTACTTTAAAACCATCGTTAAAATGATACATTCCGTAACCTTCAACAAAAAGCTGACTTATGTGAAATGTGTAGTGAGTGTATATTAATGTAGCTTTAAATTCAAGTTTTTCAAGTGGTTGATAAGTTGCCAAAAAACCAAGTTCTGCCAACCCAACAGCATAATCTTTTTTGAGATTTTTTACATCGGAATATTCAGCTATTGTGTTTACATATCCTGTAAGGTGTGTTCGAGGTTCCCAATCTTCTTGTGAAAATGAAAAATACGAGATAAAAAACAAAGAACTTATTAAAAGTATTTTTTTTGCCTTCATAATGTAATATTTAAATTAGTATTTGGTATTTATAAATTTATAAAAAAAAGTTGAATTTGTAAAATAACTCCTGTTTCTTTTATTTTAGAGTGTGTAGTAGTAAGTATAAAACCTAATTGAAATAAAAGTTTTTATGTCAATGTAATTATTATTTGGGGAATAATAATAATCACGTTTCAGTGTTAACACGGTATTTTTTTATAACCTTTATAAAAAAATAATATTTATTATTAAACTGCTGTAAAATATTATATATTGTTAGGCAGTTTATTATGTGTTTCTTAATTTGGCGAATTAAAAAAATAATTAAAGAAATATAAATGAAAACACTATTTATAAATATTAAAAAACTGATTCAGGTAGAAGCGATACCCCGTAGTAGGATTGTGGGAGAGCAAATGTCTCAACTTCCGATTATTGAAAATGCATATTTGCTTATAAACGATGATAAAATTGAAGATTTCGGGCAAATGAGTAATTTACCCGATTTTGACAATGAAGATTCAATTACAGAAATTGATGTTACCGGAAGAATGATTTTACCTGCTTTTTGCGATTCGCATACACATTTAGTATATGCAGGCAGCCGTGAAATTGAATATGTAGATAAGATTAAAGGTTTAAGTTACGAAGAGATAGCAAAACGCGGAGGCGGAATTCTTAATTCAGCCAAACGGATGGAACAAGCAACAGAAGATGAACTTTACAATAGTGCAACAGAGCGTATTAAAGAAATAGCTTCTTTTGGCACAGGAGCCGTTGAAATAAAAAGCGGATACGGGCTTACTCTTGACACTGAGTTGAAAATGTTGAAGGTTATAAAAAGGCTTAAAGAAACTATGCCACTCAAGATAAAATCAACATTTCTTGGAGCACATGCTGTTCCTGCCAAATACAAAGGCAAACAATCGGAATATGTTGATTTGGTGGTAAACGAAATGATACCCAAAGTTGCCGAAGAAAAACTTGCCGATTATATTGATGTGTTTTGTGATAAAGGATTTTTTACCGTTGATGAAACCGACAGAATATTAGCTCAAGGAGTAAAATACGGAATGCGTCCTAAAATTCATGCTAATGAACTTGATTATTCAGGCGGTATTCAGGTAGGAGTAAAGCATGGTGCTTTGTCGGTTGACCATCTTGAATATGTAGGTGATGCCGAAATAGAAGCATTGTTAAACTCGGCAACCATGCCGACAGTGCTTCCCGGAGCAGCTTTCTTTTTAAATATGCAATATTCTCCTGTCAGAAAAATGATAGATGCAGGACTACCCGTTGCTCTTGCTTCGGATTTCAATCCCGGTTCATCTCCTTCGGGAAATATGAAATTTATTATGAGTCTTGGTTGTATAAATTATAAAATGACTCCCGAAGAGGTAATTAATGCTACAACAATAAACACAGCCTATGCAATGGGAATACAAGATACTCACGGTTCAATAGCTCGCGGGAAAATTGCAAATTTATATGTGACAACAGAAATATCTAATTATGAATTTTTGCCGTATGCATATACAAGTAATTTAATAGAAAAAGTAATGCTAAACGGTGAATTTATTTAATTTTTAACGATAAATAAACTTACAAACAAAGGTCGCTATTGGCGAAGTGATTTTTTAATAATAAGTTATTTAAATAAAAACATAATAATAATTAACAAACTAAAATATAATAAATTATGAAAAAGTTAATTGAATGTGTTCCCAATTTCAGTGAAGGGAATGATATGAACATTATAAATCAAATAACAGCGGAAATTGAAAAAGTAGAGGGAGTAAAACTTATTGATGTTGACCCGGGAAAAGCAACAAATCGCACGGTAGTAACAATGGTAGGAACTCCCGATGAGGTTTGTGAAGCTGCGTTCAGAGCAGTAAAAAAAGCATCTGAACTGATAGATATGAGCAAACATAAAGGAGCACATCCGCGTTTTGGAGCTACTGATGTATGCCCGCTTATTCCTGTTGCTAATATTACAATGGATGAAACAGTGGAATATGCACACAAACTTGCCGAAAGAATAGGCAGTGAGATAGAGATACCTGTTTATTGTTATGAATTTGCCGCAAAAGAAGAAAAACGCAAAAACTTGGCATCATGTCGTAGTGGTGAATACGAAGGGTTGAAAGAAAAACTTTCGAATCCCGAATGGAAACCTGATTACGGACCTGCCGAATTTAACGATAAAGTAGTAAAAACAGGAGTAACAGCCGTTGGAGCACGAAACTTTTTGATAGCTTATAATGTAAACCTTAATACCACATCAACTCGTCGTGCAAATGCTATTGCTTTTGATGTTAGAGAACGCGGGCGTGTAAAATTAGACCCTAAAACAAAAAAGCCTGTTCTTGATAAAAACGGAAATAAAGTTAACGAACCCGGATTGTTAAAAGCAGTTAAAGGTATAGGTTGGTTTATCGAAGAATACGGAATTGCTCAAATATCAATGAATCTTACCGATATTACAGTTACTCCGTTGCATGTGGCTTTTGATACTGTTTGCGAAAGAGCAACAGCTCGTGGTTTAAGAGTTACGGGGAGTGAACTTGTTGGTGTTGTTCCTTTGGAATCAATGCTTGAAGCAGGACGTTATTTTTTGCGTAAGCAACAGCGTTCGGTTGGGGTTTCTGATAAGGAACTTATAAAGATAGCAGTAAAATCTCTTGGTTTGGATGAGCTTTATCCTTTTGAGGCGGATAAAAAAATTATAGAGTATATTCTTGAAAATGAAGAGAATAAAGATAAAAAACGTCTTATCGACATGAATCTTGTTGATTTTGCCGATGAAACAGCATCAGAATCTCCGGCACCGGGAGGTGGCTCTATTTCTGCTTATATGGGAGCATTGGGAGCATCGCTTGGTGGAATGGTAGCAAATCTTTCATCGCACAAACGTGGTTGGGACGACCGCTGGGAAGAATTTAGCAATTGGGCTGAAAAAGCAAAATATTATCAAACACGCCTTTTGAAAATGGTAGATGAAGATACCAATGCATTTAATAAAATAATGGATGCATTTGGGTTACCTAAAAAGACAGAAGAAGAGAATGTTGCTCGTAATAATGCAATTCAAGAAGCAACAAAATATGCTACACAAGTTCCGTTTGAAACAATGAAACTATGCTTCGAATCTATGGAAGTAATGAAAGCAATGGCAGAAACAGGTAATCCAAATTCGGTAACTGATGCAGGAGTAGGTGCTATTGCTGCTCGTGCCGGTGTGGTAGGAGCTTTTCTTAATGTAAAAATTAATGCCGCAGGAATTGAAGATAAAGATTTTGCATCTGACATTATTAACAAAGGAAATGAGATTATGCAAAAAGCAGTAAAAATGGAAAATGAAATTATAAAGATTGTTGAAAGTAAAATTTAAACATATAATAATATATGTATAATATAAGCCTGAGTTTAAACTCAGGCTTTTTTTTATGTTTTTATAAAAAAACAACAAAATGCTTTTTAACATTATTTTATTAAAAATGTTAAAAAAAAATTTACAATTGCCATTTTTGTGGTGATAATCAGTTATTTATTGAGGATAAAGCAAGCAAAAAAAGCAGTTGAAATCAAATATAAAATGATTTTTATCATATTAAAGTTTGTTTGTTTACAATTTTTTCTTCAATTTAGTAGTGCATAACAACAATTAACAACTATTTATTAACTTAAATTGTTTATTTATGAAGAAATTTATTATGCTATGTGTTAGTCTTGTTATCTTAGGCTTACAAATAGTAAATGCACAACAAAAGACAATTACCGGTAAAGTTACATCATCTGAAGATGGTTCTTCTTTACCCGGTGTATCTGTCTCTGTTAAGGGTACAACAACAGGTACCATTACCGATGTAGATGGTAAATACTCTTTACAGGTTCCTGCCGATGCACAGACATTGGTATTTTCTTTTGTGGGAATGCAAACAAAAGAAATGACAATAGGAACAACAAGTGTCATCGACGTAGTTTTAGAACCCGCGGTAATCGGCGTTGATGAAGTAGTAGTAACAGCTTTGGGTATTTCTCGAGAGAAAAAATCGTTAGGTTACTCTACTCAGCAAATTAAGGGGGATCAAGTTGCTGATGTTAAATCAGAAAACTTTGTAAACTCAATGTCGGGTAAGGTAGCCGGTGTTCAGGTTAAAGTTAACAGTAACTTTGGCGGTTCTACCAACGTTGTAATTCGTGGTAACTCTTCTTTAACAGGAAACAACCAAGCGTTGTTTGTTGTTGACGGTGTTCCTATGGATAATACAGCTACAAACGATTTGAGACAACAACAAGGTGCTTCAGGTTACGACTACGGTAGTCCTGTATCTGATATTAATGCTGAAGACATTGAGTCTATCAACGTTCTTAAAGGTGCGGCTGCAACAGCTCTTTACGGGTCGCGTGCTGCAAACGGTGTTGTTATTATTACAACTAAAAAAGGAAACAAAGACCAAAAAGGTATTGGTGTAACTCTTAATTCAAGTTACGGTTTCGGTAATATTGATAAGAAAACATTCCCTGAGTATCAACAAGAGTATGGTGCAGGTTATGGACCATATTATAGTGCCGGAGTTCAGAATTATCCCGGTTTACAAGATTATAGTAAGTTTGATAATTACGAAAATCCTATTCCTTTGGATATTAATGGAGATGGAGTAAATGATTTATTGGTTCCAACTACTGAAGATGCATCTTTCGGTCAAAAATTCGATCCTTCGTTAATGGTTTATCAGTGGAATGCATTTGTTCCCGAAAGTGATCATTATAATTCACCAACTCCTTGGGTAGCTGCTAAAAACGGACCTGAAACATTCTTTGAAACAGCACAAACTGTTAAAAATAATATAGCTATTTCAGGAGCTAACGATGAAGGTTCATTCCGTTTGGGTTATACCAATTTATATAATACCGGTATTTTCCCTAATAGTGAGCAAAAACGAAACAGTGTTAATTTTACAGCTTCTCTTAAGCCTATTGAAAAATTAACAGTAACAGCTTCGGCTAACTATATTAATTCTGTTACAACAGGACGTAACTCTACAGGTTACAGTAATAACATTCTTTCAAGTTATCGTCAGTGGTGGCAAACCAATGTTGATGTTCAAGAGTTGAAAGATATGTATTTTAAAACAAAGAGAAATGTAACTTGGAATATGGCAAATCCTTTAAAAGGTAATACAAATCCTATTTACTGGGATAACTTCTACTGGGATCGTTACGAAAACTATCAGAATGATAAGCGTGACCGTATTTTAGGTAACTTTGCGGTTGATTATAAAATAGCTGATTATTTAAGTGTATTGGCAAGAGTATCGGTAGATAATTATGCTACACTTCAAGAAGAGAGATTGGCTATAGGTAGTATTGCCCGTAGTTTTGGAGTAGGACATCCTGATGTGGGTTCGGGTTATAGCCGTTACAACCGTAACTATACCGAAAATAATTATGATTTAATGATGAATTATAATCAAAAATTCGGTGATTTAAGTGTAACAGGTTTACTTGGAGCAAACTGGAGAAGAAACTATCTTAATACAATATTTGCTTCTACAAACGGAGGTTTGGTAGTTCCAAAACTATATTCATTGTCAAACTCTAAAGATGCTGTTTTAGCACCAGAAGAGAGAGCTGAAAAAAGAGCTATTAATGGTGTGTATATGAGAGCTTCTGCAGGATATAAAGATTTGGTTTACTTAGAAGGAACATTACGTAGAGATAAATCATCTACATTGCCTGATGGATCAAATGTTTATTACTATCCTTCAATTGCTGCAAGTTTTATCTTTTCTAACATTGTAGATGCAAATTGGTTCCAGTTTGGTAAATTACGTCTTAACTATGCAGAGGTAGGTAATGATGCTCCTTTTGCAAGTGTTGATGATGTTTATTATAAGCCTGCACCTTTTGGTTCAACACCATTGTTCTCATTACCAAGTACTAAAAACAATACTAATTTATTACCTGAAAGAACAAAGAGTTTTGAAGCAGGTTTAGAAATGGCTTTCTTTAATAAGCGATTAAGTTTTGATTTTGCTTTTTATAACAACAATTCTGTTGATTTGATTCTTCCTGTTTCTGTTTCACGTGCTACCGGTTATTCATACAAATATATGAATACAGGAGAAGTAAGAAACAGAGGTTTTGAAATAGCTCTTAAAGGAACTCCTTATCAAACCAATGATTTTCGTTGGGATGTTACTTTAAACTGGAGTAAAAACACTAGTGAAGTATTAAGTCTGTTTAAAAATGCAGAAACAGGAGAAGAAGTTAAGAATATGGTATTGGGTAGTTTCTCAGGTGGTATTACAATTAATGCTACTGTGGGAGAGCCTTATGGAACCATACAAGGTAATGATTACGTTTATAAAGACGGAAAAAGAGTTGTTGGAGAAAACGGATTTTATAAAGTAACAGGAACAACGGATAATGTATTGGGTGATGTTAATCCTGATTGGTTAGCAGGTTTATATAATACACTTTCTTATAAGAATCTAACATTCGGGTTCTTATTAGATATGCAAATGGGTGGACAGGTATTCTCACTTGACCAATGGTACGGACAAGGAACAGGTTTATATCCTGAGTCAGTAGGAACAAACGATCTTGGAAATCCTGTTCGTAATTCAAAACACGACGGAGGAGGATTTATATTAGATGGAGTTAAAAAAGATGGTACTGTTAATGATGTTCGTATTAACGGTGATAGAAATTCAGCTTACGGTTGGGCAACTTATCCTAATGCAACATATATATATGATGCATCTTATCTTAAATTACGTGAGATGACATTATCTTATAAGTTTAATATGGATCAAACCAAATTTATAAAAGGACTTACCGTAGGAGTTGTAGGTTCAAATGTATGGATTATTTGGAAAAAATTACCTTATGCCGATCCTGAAGCAGGTGTTAGTGCCGGTAACTTACAAGGATGGCAAAGTGGTGTGATGCCTACAGTTAGAACGTTTAGCTTTAATCTTAAATTAAACTTTTAAAACAGAAGAAAAATGAGAAAATTATTAATTATATTTTTGGCTTTTTTCATCGTATCGTGTGAAGATTTCGAAGAACTGAACACAGATGTTAAAAGCCCAGTAGAGGTTCCGGGAGCTACTTTGTTCTCGAATGCTCAGAAAAATCTTGCTGACCAAATATCTGAAATTAATGTTAATATGAATAACTTTAATTTATGGTCGCAATATATTACCCAAGTTACCTATACGAACGAAGCTAATTTTGATATCTTTAACAGAACAGTTCCTGATAATGCTTGGAGTGTATATTATAAAGATATTTTATCTGATTTACAAGAAGCAGAAAAAGTTATTTCAGCGGAAGAGCCTGTTATAGATAAAGATAAAGTTATAAAGCAAAATAAATTGTATATTATTGATATTCTTAGAAACTATACTTATTATAGAATGTTAACTATATGGGGTGATATACCTTATACAGATGCTTTAAATATTGATAATATTCTACCTAAGTATGATGATGCATTAACTGTTTACAATGCAATTCTAGCTAACTTAAATAAAGATATAGAAGGACTTGATACAGATAATGGTTCTTTTATTAATGGTGCAGATATTATTTATCAAGGAAAAACAGGACTATGGAAAAAGTTTGCCAATTCATTGAAAGTGAAAATAGCAATTACATTGGCTGATGTTTCAAGTTTTGATGCTAAGGGAACCATAGAAGCTGCCGTTGCAAATGGTGTATTTAAGTCAAATGCTGATAATGCCTTATTTACTTATTTAGGAGTTTCGCCTAATACTAACCCATTGTGGGTATCGTTAGTAGCAAGCGGGCGTTATGATTATGTTGCTTGTAAAACAGTTGGAAATGTGATGAATGATTTGAACGATCCTCGTCGTCCTTATTATTACAAAGATTTGGATCCGGCAGGAAATGTATTAGGTGCTACTTATGGAGCAAAATCTCCTTATCCTCAATATTCTCACTTATCGGAGAAATTGGAAGATCCTACTTTCCCAAGTACTTTACTTGATTATTCAGAGGTTGAATTTTATTTGGCTGAAGCTGCATACCGTGGTTATAATGTAGGTGGAACAGCTGAATCTCATTATAATGCTGCTATTACAGCAAGTATTATGTATTGGGGTGGCACTGCTGCTGATGCTGCTGCTTATTTGGCACAACCTGAAGTTGTATATGATGATACAAAATGGAAGGAACGTATAGGTCTTCAAGCATGGATATCATTCTTTAACAGAGGTTTTGAAGGATGGACATCTTATCGTCGTCTTGATTATCCTGATTTACCTATGCCTGTTGAACCTAAGGTTGATAGTTATCCTCTTAGATATACATATCCTAACAATGAGCAAACCTTAAATGGTACAAATTATACGGCAGCAGCCGGTAAAATAGACGGTGGAGATAAATTGACGTCTAAGTTATTCTGGGATGTGCATTAAGCATTTTAGAGTTTATTTTTTAAATAATTAAAATAAAAAAATAATGAAGAAAATAATTTTTTATTTAATAGCAGTTGTCTTTATTGCCTTTACAGCTTGTGAAGAGCAAGACAATATAGATCGTTATGATCTTGGTGCGGAGTTCTTTGTTTCAAATTCCGGATATACCACTCTTGATGGTGAAGTTTCTTTTACTATTGATAATATTTCAAAAAATCTTCCTTCAATAGAAGTTACTCATCTTGGTGGTTTAACTACGGAAGTAGATGAAAAAGGAAATCCGATACCTTTTGATCCACCAAAAACTGATTTGGGTACTATCTCTGTTTCTGATGGAGCTGGCTCAATTTCTGTATCTTCTGAAGATCTGGGTATGACAAAAATAGGTTGGCAAGCTAATATTCAATTTAAAGGAACAATAGATGGGAAGCCGATTGTTCGTAATAGTTTAGTTACGGTTAAGAGTCCTTTTACCTTAACTCCTCCCGAGTTGTTACATAGTTCTACACCTGTTTATTTCTTATATGAAATAAAGCCAGCTATAACTGCTGTAACAGCAGTAACTGTAGAAACAAAAGTTGGGTATGACGGAACATATACACCTTCAACACCTGTAACAGGAGAGAATGTTGCTAATGATTCAATTGCACTAGTAGGAACTGATTATAATATTGGTGATACAGTATATGTAAAAGTTACAGCTAAAGCAGCTCGTGAAGAAAGTGTTGAAACTAGTATTGTTGTTGCTTCTAATACATACTTTTATTGATGTTAATACATTTGAGCTTGATGATTTATTCAATACAGTTACAAAAGATAGTTTAGCTTATGATTTGCTTAAAGACAGAAATGTAATTAAAGTAAATGCAGGTGATTCTGCTGACGTAGTAATGAATGTTAAGAATCAGGGAGATACAGGAATGTCAATTAAATTTGCTTCACAGAATAATGCTGAGTTTGTAGCAACAACTGCTGATGTGTATGCGGCTGCAGATTCAGCTACTGTTTTAGGTACTGATTTTACAGGTGCAATTAAAGAAGTAGATGCTGTTGCCGGTAATGTATATGTTTACAGAACTCGTAGAGGAACAGGAGATTGGCAAATCGGACTTCTTAAGATTGTAGCAGTAAATAAAGGAACTGTTGAGAATACTTCAATTAAGTTTGAATATAAAAAATAAATTAATTTATTGACTATAAAAAAAAAGCAGTTGTTTATCAACTGCTTTTTTTTGCATTAAATTTATTTTTCATCTGTTTTTATTAGGAAAATTAATTTTTATTTTTCAATTTAACAATTGAAATTAAAACATAACTGTTTTGGTAAATAAAATTCTTCTTATAGGCAATACAGATAATTGTAAATTGATGCTTGAAACATCAAGCATGAGTATTACTTTTTATCAGTTGGCAACTGTTCGTAAGTTAGAGTCTTTTCTTTCCGACAATGTTATTGATTTGATAATAATGGTTATTGAGGAGAATTTTTTTGAGGATATAAGTTCAATAGAGAAACTTAAGCATAACGATGAATATAAAAATTTACCTGTAATTGTAGTTGATAAGTCGCCGTTTTATATACCCAATAATATACAACTTGCTTTTGAATCGGGGGTAACCGAATATTTTAACAATAAGATAGAAAAAATAGAGTTTATCAATAGAGTTAAAAATCAGTTGAAAATTCATAAACGGATGAGTGAAATTATCGAAGATAATAAAGCTAATGTTGAAACATTAGAGTTAATGGATAAGCTGATTTTGTTTATGGACAAAGCTGATAATTCATTTATTATTTTTGATATTAACGGAGAGATAGAGTGGGTAAATGAGGGTTTTAACAGACTTTACGGATATACAGTTGATGAGTTTAAACGAAAATTCGGAAGAACAATTTTTGATGTAAGTAAAAATTCAGAGATAAAGAAAAAAGTTGACAGGTGTATAGAAACAAAAAGGTCGATAAATTATGTTGCAGAGTGTCAAACACGTTCGGGTGAGTATAAATGGATACAGACAACATTTACGCCTATTTTGTCGCTGTCGGGAAATATTGAAAGGTTTATTGCCATTGAAACAGATATAACCAAGCTTAAGGAAACAGAAGAAGCTCTTAATCAAAAAAATGAATATATGATTGCTCTTACCAATCATTTAAAGAGTGCCAATACTCTTTTGGAAGAGCAGCAGCATGAAATTAATGCTCAAAATAAGGCAATAGAGGAGGAGCGTAAAAAGTCAGAGGAATTATTATTAAATATTCTGCCTTTTGAGGTAGCTCGACAGTTAAAATCAAAAGGTGTTGCCAAACCGCGTAATTATAAAAATACAACTGTTCTTTTCCTTGATTTTGTTAACTTCACAAAATTGACAAAAAGTTTATCGCCTCTTGATTTGGTTACAACTCTTGATTCGTATTTTAAAAGGTTTGACGATATTATTGAGAGTCATTTTATTGAAAAAATAAAAACCATCGGAGATGCTTATATGTGCGTAGGAGGTCTTCCTCTTCGAAACAGAAGTAACCCGTTTGATATGATTTTAGCAGGACTTGAAATGCAAAAGATTGTATCGGAGATTATAGAAGAAACCAAAACTGAAGAAGGATTGAAATGGGAATGCCGTATAGGAATACATTCCGGTTCTGTTATGGCAGGTGTTGTTGGCAAAAAGAAATATATATATGATATTTGGGGGCATACCGTTAATATTGCTGCACGAATGCAAGAAGAAGGCGAGAGTGGTATGGTTAATATCTCAGGTGATACTTACGATTATGTGCAGGACTATTTTGATTGTATTTACAGAGGTAAAATACCGGTAAAAAATGCCGAAGATGTTGATATGTATTTTGTAAAACGTTTAAAACCCGAATATTCAGAAGATGAAGCAGGTTTAATACCTAATGAAGCTTTTGTGAAAATACTTAATTCATTATAAATCTTGTAATTCGGAAATTTTATCATTTATTGTTTCAAATAGAGACTTGTTGGTATTATAAATTACTTGCAGGTTATTTTCAAAAATATTTACATCAAATTTATTTGGCAATATTATAGGTTCGCCATCAATATGTGCTTTTATTTCATCTTTACTTTTAATAGTAATATGCTTACCTCTAACAATATTCATATATTTTGTTTTATCCATTCGCTTATTAAACAATTTAATGGCTAGCTGTCCTGCTTCTATCATTGGGAACTCGCTCATCATACATACATCAAGCAGCCCGTCGTTTATTATTGCATGAGGCGAAATATACGCATTGTTGCCAAATTGAGATGAGTTGGCAAAACTGATAAGAAAAGCCTTGATATTATATTTTTTTTCGTCAATAATTACTTCGTATTCTTTTGCTTGGTATTGTTGAAATTCTAGAGTAGCAAGTTTTATATAAGGAATAGCTCCTCTTTTTTTTGTATTGGCAAAAAGATGGGCTATGTGAGCATCAAAGCCTATGCCTGCTACATTTACAAAGTGATTATTGTTTATTGTTGCTGTGTCAATAAATTTAGTTTTACCTTTTTTTATAACATCAATGGCATCTTTTATTCTTATGGGGAGGTTTAAATGTCTGGCAAGACCGTTTCCCGAGCCTGACGGAATAATACCCATAATACAATTGCTGCCGGCTAACCCTTTTGTAACTTCATTTATTGTTCCATCGCCGCCTACAGCAACAATTAAATCATATTTATCTTTATTCTCTTTACTTATTTCAATAGCATGCCCTCTGTATTGTGTTTTAACAATATCATATTTAAAATCAGAATCGGAAAAGTAGTCTTTTATTTTTTTTGTTGTCTTTTCAATATTGCCTGTTCCTGATATTGGATTTATAATTAAAAGAGCACTTTTTTTATCCATAATATATTGAGATATTTGGTATTCCTTCTGTTTTTTTTGAAATATTATTATTCAATTCTGCCACAAACTTAATGCTATTTGGCTATATTTTTATAATTTATCATCCATTAAATTAACGATAAAACTTATTTCTCAGAATACAAATATACGTTAAAAAATTTATATGAATTAAATAAAAAAACCTGTCAGGAAGAAAAACCTGACAGGTTGAAATTATATGTTATATGCAAATTTCTTACATTAAAAAACTAAGCATAATACCGGCGGCAACTGCTGAACCGATTACTCCGGATACGTTTGGAGCCATAGCATGCATAAGCAGGTGGTTTGTAGGGTCTTCTTTAAGTCCCATGTTTTGAACCACACGTGCACTATCGGGTACAGCTGATACTCCTGCTGCTCCAATCATCGGATTAATGGGATTATCTTTGCTTGAGAACCAATTCATTACCTTACCGAAGAATACTCCGCCGGCTGTAGCAACCATAAATGATAATGCTCCGAGTCCGAATATTAATATAGAGTCAGGTGTTAAAAATACATCGGCTTGTGTTGATGCTCCAACAGTTATTCCCAACAAAATAGTAATAGTGTTGATTAAAGCATTACTGGCAGTATCAGCCAAACGATTTGTCACACCGCATTCTTTCATTAAGTTACCGAAAAATAACATTCCTAAAAGTGGTAAAGCAGTAGGAGCTATATAAGCAGTAATTAACAGAGCTATTATAGGAAACATTATTTTTTCGAGACGAGAAACGGCACGGGGCGGACGCATTTTTATACGGCGTTCGCGTTTGCTGGTAAGTAGTTTAATAATCGGTGGTTGTATAACCGGAACTAAAGCCATATACGAATATGCGGCAATAGCAATAGGTCCGATAAGGTTTTTTACTGTTATGCCGTTTGCCATAACATTTACACCGTTGGCTAGTTTTGATGAAAGGAAAATAGCGGTAGGTCCGTCGGCACCACCGATAATACCTATTGCTCCTGCTTCGGGTGGAGCAAAACCCAATAAAAGTGAACCTAAAAATGTGGCAAAAATACCTACTTGTGCAGCAGCTCCCAAAAGCATAAGTTTAGGATTTGATATAAGCGACGAAAAGTCGGTCATTGCTCCTATGCCTAAGAAAATCAGAGGCGGATACCAACCTTGCAATACTCCTTGATATAGAATATTCATAACACTGCCCGGTTCGTAAATGCCTAGTTTTAGATTAAAATCAACTGCTTGAAACATAGGTATATTACCTATTAATATTCCCATCCCGATAGGAATAAGCAGTAGTGGTTCATAATCGTATTTAATGGCTAGGAATATAAAGAATATTCCTATCAAAATCATTATAAGATGACCTTTTGTGATATTGGCAAAACCTGTAAATTCATAAAAATTCAGTAGTCCGTAAACAGCTTTTGAAACTTGCTTGTATTCTATATTACCTTTTTCAATCAATTTATTGTCGGCAATGGTAAGGGTTCGGTTTGGTAGTTCAATAACATCATCTATTGTCAGGTATTTATAATTTGTAGCATTAGGATTGCTGTTTTTGCGATAATGAATTGTTTTATGTGGGTTATACAATAATGTTAATGTATTACCTGAAATTTTCCATTTACCTGTATATCTCTGCTTGGCAGAGTCCATGGTAAATGTTTTTATTATGTTTCCGTTTAAAACTTCTTCTTTAAATTCAAAAGTTTTAAATCTTTTTACGGTTTCGATATTCGACCAATCGGTAATGGTATCGGGGTTTACTGTTGCTCTGGGAATATATCCGTCGGAATGATTTATCCATTTTCCCGACATTAGTTTTTTTTCTGTTGCTGTTTGAGCATATGATATTGCAACATTACTAAAAAAACTTAAAATTGTCAGAAAAAGAATTATTACTTTATATCTCATGTTTTTAAAGCGTATTTAAATGTTTGTTTATTTGTTTTTATGAGTAAAACATATGTTTATAAAAGTATGTTTTGTAATTATTCTATTTCCATTAACACATCTTCTTGCAATACGGCATCGCCAATTGATACTTTTATAGATTTAACAACACCGTCTTTTTCCGACATAATATTGTTTTCCATTTTCATAGCTTCCATAATCAACAGCACATCACCTTTTTTTACAGTGTCGCCGACAGATACATTTAGTTTAAAAATACTTCCGGGTAGCGGAGCTTTAACCTTATATCCTCCCGATTTATCTCTAGAGATAGTTCCTTCACCGGGTTTTAAGGTAACCGGTTTACGAACAAGTTTAGGAGTTTTGGTTGTTTTCAAATCTTTATGAATTTCAACTTCATATACAGTACCATTTACTTCAATATTGGCAATATTATGCTCAATATCTTTTACAAGTACTTCGTATTTTTGTCCTTTTATTGTGAAATCAAACTTTTTCATTTGTCTATGTTTTTCTGATATTCTGAGAAATTATAACATTGCCTTTGATGAATGTGTTAAAAAAATGATTTTTTCATCTGTGTTATAATTTACTTTGATATATTTTTCTGAATTTATCGCTTTATCGGTGTATTGTAAATACTGTATATTTTAGAACTCCACGGTGAATATTTTTTCTGAATCCTGCATATTGTTATTATGTTCGATTCTTCATCGTGCATTTCGTTAAAATACAAATGTAGAGCCATACCTATTGCTGCACTTACGTTACCTTCAACTTGCAAATCTTCGTCGGAGTCGGAAACATGTTTTCCTTTTCTTCGCAGTTCCGAACGAATTTTCATATTTATCAGCTTTGGCAGCATGGTAAAAATAAATATCAATAAAAGCAGAGCCACAAAAACAATTGAATAACCTACAATTGCTATTGTCCATCCGCTTTGTGAGCTTATTATTGAAATTAAATCGTTTTCCATTTTTTATAATATTAAAGAGGAATATTACTATGTTTTTTAGGAGGATTCGATAGTTTTTTTGTTGTTAAACTTTCAAAACCTCTGATAATTCTGAAACGTGAATTTCTAGGTTCAATAATATCGTCGATATATCCGTAAGCTGCTGCTTGATATGGGTTAGCAAATTTATCTTTATACTCTTGTTCTTTTTCGACTATATATTTTTGTTTTTCTTCTTCGTTTTCGATGCTTCTTATTTTTCTTCCTTCAAGAACTTCAATAGCACCTTCGGCACCCATAACGGCAATTTCGGCGGTAGGCCATGCATAGTTAAGGTCGCCGCGAAGTTGTTTGCTTGACATTACATCGTGTGCTCCACCGTATGATTTGCGAAGTGTTATGGTAATTTTAGGAACGGTAGCTTCGCCATATGCAAACATTAATTTTGCTCCGTGAATAATAATACCTCCATATTCTTGACTGCTTCCGGGTAAAAATCCGGGAACGTCAACAAGTGTGAGTATTTGAATGTTAAAAGCATCGCAAAAGCGAACAAAGCGAGCAGCTTTTCTTGAGGCTTCAATATCAAGAACGCCGGCAAGATAGTTAGGTTGGTTTGCAATTATTCCTGTGGGAACACCGTTGAATTTACCGAATCCCACAACAATATTTTTAGCATAGTTTCGGTGAACTTCCAAAAATTCCTGAGCATCAACAATACTGTAAATTACATCTTTTACATCATAAGGGTGATTCGGGTTTTCGGGGATAATTTCATTTAAGGTATCGTCTAATCTGTCGATAGGGTCAGAACACGGAGTAATAGGCGGTTCTTCAAGATTGTTTTGCGGCAAATAAGATAATAGTTTTCTGATTAATAAAATTCCTTCTTCTTCGTTTTCGCAAAGAAAATGCGAAACTCCTGATTTTGAAGCATGAACATTTGCTCCTCCAAGATCTTCGGTGGTAATATCCTCACCTGTAACTGTTTTTACAACTTTAGGACCGGTTACAAACATGTAG
>Ga0256846_1000307_pt1 | contig 20835 bp, 20 predicted proteins | sample TevniametaG_FD_189098 | JGI IMG/M metagenome (GOLD analysis project Ga0256846, IMG submission 189098) | Tube worm associated microbial communities from hydrothermal vent at the East Pacific Rise, Pacific Ocean - Tevnia | ecosystem: Host-associated > Annelida > Integument > Unclassified ...
GATTGATAATTTCCGATATGCAATTTTTCTTGACAATGATAGAGCTTAAAATTTATAATCTTATTACAGGGAAGTAAGGAGCAAAACATGAACAAGAAGAATTCGGTATTGTTATGGACATTAGCGTTTTTGTTGACGGTTGCAGTAGTTTTTTACCAAAGGATAACCGGTCCTACTCATCCTATCAAAGGTTCGGAAACGGTAGAAGGAAATAGTGTAAATTATAAATTCCTTCGAAGTCACACCTCTTTTGAAAAATTACCGGTTAAAGTGTTCGGGAAAATTGAAAATATTAAAGGATTCGTTAAATACAGGAGATACAAGAGTGGTGACCCTTGGAATGAAATTGAAATGAAAAAGGGTAAAGACAACTTGACAGCTGAATTACCAGGTCAACCCAGTGCAGGAAAAATTGAATATTCCGTAATTTTAAAAACAAAAAATGAAGAGACAGTATTAAACAACGATCAATCCGTTGTTGCTAGATTTAAAGATAAAGTTCCCCCTTTTTTCCTGATCATCCATATCGTATTTATGATCTTAAGTTTCCTGTTTGCCATTAGAACCGGACTTGAGGTATTAAGAAAGAACGGAAATTATTTCAATCTCGTGAAATGGACACTCGGAATAGTTTTTATCGGAGGAATGATATTAGGTCCAATCGTTCAGAAATATGCGTTCGGGGATTTTTGGACGGGGATACCGTTTGGAACGGATTTGACAGATAACAAGACCCTCTTTGCATTTATCTTTTGGATAGTAGCATTTTTCCTTATGAAAAAAAGTAAATGGTGGGTGTTGGTTGCAACGGTTATGATGATAATTATATACATGATTCCCCACTCAACTTTAGGTTCGGAATTGGATTATTCCACCGGAAAAATGAAAAATAAATATTCACATATTTCGGTTTTTCGGGGAAACAAAGTTTAAAACGGAAGTTGTTATTGCTCGGGTTCTCTCGAAATAACCCCCTTTTCAATAAGAAGTTCAACCTGTTTATTTACCGTTTCCGCATATCGAAGGAAGTGTGGTATTGTTAAATGAAGGTATGAATGAACTTTAACAATGCTTGAATCTTTAACATCTCGTATTCCCAATCCCATACAAACTTCTTCAGGATTAATGTTAAAAGAGATAAGATTTGAATAAAGATCTTGAGCTTCATCATCCTTGATTATTATTTCGTCATTTTCCGACATCTAAGCCTCCTCTTTTCAGCCACAACTTATTTTCTCAAGTTTCTTCAGATATTTATATAGTTTGATCTCGTCTTCAGTCAAAACAATCTTGCTGTTCTTCTGAGTCCTGTGTCCCTTTTTAATCACGTCCAAATTCACATTGAGACCCAATTTTTTAAATCCGTTTTTTATACTCGATTTTTTTTCTAAAATAGATTCATAGCTGACAACAATACTCTTAGGAATATTTTCATGAGCCGCTATAAGTGCATTATTATTTTCAAACCAATTCAATTTAAACTGAGATATCCCCCTCCTAAACATACTTGACTTCACATCGGCAGGATTACGGAAGATAAAAACAACTCTCATGTTTTTCGCAATATGTTTGTAAAAAAAAATTGCCGGAATATGAACTATTTTCAGCCCCGTTAATCCCTTTGTGGAATTAAGAGTTTTAACAACTTTATTCAATGCCAAAATATTCTTATCCGTCATTGCCTCGTCAATAAGTGATTTCTCAAGTTCTTTCGCATTTGAAATTTCAAAATATCCTTCTTTGTTGTATATATCCGCACTTAGGTCCGAAGGGAATGAGACTCCCGAACTTTCTACAAGCTGGCAGGCAAGAGATGTCCCGCTCCTTGGGTGACCTGCAACAATTATTCCGTTCTTCAGTATCAAAGGAGCGATATCCTTTTTCTTTTTATCACTCATTTCTATTCCTCCATCAAATACTCTTACTTAAATCAAAACCTCATTATAAGCCATTTAACTCAATTGACAAAATTGCAGGATTGGTCCGAATTTATCAGCTTTTTCTCAATCATACTTTAGAATTTTGAGTCACTATCCTGCATCCTTGACTCAAGCTTTCCAATCTCATTTTATTCTGAATTCCGGAAATAACCCTTTTTCTGTCAATTGCCCATTCCGGAGCATGGAAAAGTTCCAAATCTCTATCCCCAGTCAAACGGTGGACAACGATATCTTCGTTTAACTCACATAGCAATTCCACTACCGTATCAATGTACTCACCTCTATCCATTAGCTCAATTCCTCCCCTTTCGTACATTTTATAAAGTTCCGTATCCTTAAGAACATGAAAAAGATGAAATTTTACTCCTGCCGGTTTTATTCTGTTCATTTCATAAACAGATTCTTTCATCTCATCCTTATTCTCCCCGGGTATGCCTACTATTAGATGGACAACAACGTCTATGTTTAAACCTTTTAGCTTATTAAAAGTATCAAGAAATATCTCATATGAATGATTCCTCTTCAAAAAGTCGAGACTTTTATCATGAATTGATTGAAGCCCCAACTCAACCGACAGATAAGTTTTCTTTGCAATTTTATCAAGGAGTGGAAAAACATCGGGAGCTATCGAATCCGGTCTTGTTCCAAGTGATAATCCTACTATATCTTCATATTCGAAAATAATATTGTATTTCTCTTCCAATTCTTTGACCGATGCATATGTGTTGGAATGAGCTTGATAGTATGCAATAAATTTTATCCCTTTGTTGGAAGAAGTAAACTCTTCTATCTGTTCTCTTATTGATCGGTTAAACATTCCGATCGGACCCGAACCGAATTTGTCACAAAAAATACAACCCGTTTTTGATATCTCACCGTTTTTATTCGGGCATGAAAATCCCGCATTGATGGGAATCTTTCTTACTTTATCACACTTAAATTTTTTTTTAAGAAAAGAATTTAAAGAATTATACCTGATCTGCATTTATCGTAGATATCGTCTCCCGTCCTTTTTCAAGTTTCCTTCAAATATACCAGCAAATATTCCGCCCATGACCATACCATAAAGTTAAGCGTAAATATTGATACGAATTTTTTTAACAGATCAAGTTCCGTACCGGAATTCATCCCGGCAATATATAAAAATATGAGAAAACTCAAACTTCCGAACGCAATTTTTCCTGTTGTTACGGACGGCTTGATTTTCTTGCTCTTCTTATAAATAAAGAAACTTGCAAGCAAGATCAAAAAATCTCTCGCAAATATCGGAATTGTGATCCAGATAGGAAAATCCGTTTTTATCGTCAGAGCAATTAAAATGAAGAATATTAAAGATTTATCGGCAACCGGATCAAGAATTTTTCCCAGATCCGTTTCCATCGAATATCTCCTTGCGATATATCCGTCAAGAAAATCAAACAGTATTGAGAAAAAGTATACCGCTATTAACAAAAAATACGTTCCGGATTTATGATTAATGATTAAAAAAAAGATCGGTATAATAAGTATCATTCGCATTACACTCAATGTATTCGGAATATTCAGAGAAGATTTCATGGGAAAAATATAGTACAAATATCACTTTTAATCAATAACGAATTCAAAATTGACACATTTTTTAAATTCTGATAACATCTGTCGTTACACACGGAGGAATAATGAACAACGGAAAATACCTATTCACATCCGAATCGGTTACGGAAGGACATCCGGATAAAGTATGTGATCAAATCTCAGATGCAATTTTAGATAAATGCCTTTCTTTCGACAAAGAATCCAAAGTTGCAGTAGAATGTCTGATAAAAACAGGAGCAGTGATTGTAGCCGGAGAGATAACAACAAATTGTTACGTTAGAATACCTAAAATAGTAAGAGATACATTAAAGGAGATCGGTTACACAAAATCAAGTTCAGGTATGGATGCGGAGACAACAGCGGTATTCGTCCATCTTGAAGAACAATCTTCGGATATTTATCAAGGAGTAAACGAAAAAGACGGTCAATATAAAGAACAGGGAGCGGGAGATCAAGGTATGATGTTCGGATATGCTACGAATGAGACAAAGAATTATATGCCTCTCCCGATAGATATGGCTCACAAACTTGCCGGCAAGCTTGCGTCCGTAAGAAAAAACGGAATTCTCCCATACCTTGGTCCCGATGGAAAATCTCAGGTAACGGTTGAATACAATAACGGAAAACCGGAAAGAATTACGGCAGTGGTTATTTCAAATCAGCACGATGACGGTATTGAACATTCAAGGATTAAAGAAGATATAATAAGAGAAGTGATAAAACCGGTTCTTGGAGATCTTATTGACGATAACACAAAATTTTTCGTAAATCCTACAGGGAAATTCGTGATAGGCGGTCCCCAAGCCGATGCCGGATTGACAGGAAGGAAAATAATTGTAGATACGTACGGAGGAATGGGGAGACACGGAGGCGGTGCATTCTCAGGAAAGGACTCATCCAAAGTAGACCGTTCGGGAGCATATGCAGCAAGATATATAGCTAAAAATATAGTTGCCGCCGGTCTTGCGGACAAATGCGAAGTTCAACTGGCATATGCGATTGGCGTAGCTGCCCCCGTGTCTGTAATGGCAAATACATTCGGAACTGGAAAAATCGAAGAGAAAAAAATCGTTGAGTTAATAAAAGAAGTATTTCCTCTTAAACCGGCAGATATTATCAGAGAATTAAATTTAAAGGAACCGATATTTAAAAAAACCGCTGCATACGGTCATTTCGGGAGAGATTCATTTCCATGGGAAAAGATCGATAAAGTGGAAATATTAAAAAAACTTGCCAAATGATTTAAAATGATTTGTCCATGAACAAGAGGAAATATAAAGTTCTTGTCGTTGATGATGAGGGCGATATAAGAGAACTTATCAAAAACTTTTTGGAAGAGAAAGGGTTCAGATGTTTTCTGGCAAAAAATGCATCTGAAGCATTGCAAATATTTAATGAAAACCGAGACATAGATATTATCATGTCCGATATCAGAATGCCCGGAAAATCGGGGCTTGAACTCCTTGGAGAAATAAAACAGATTGATGAAGATGTTGTAATTATAATGATATCAGCCATGAAAGATATTGAATCGGCAATTGCGGCAATGTCCAAAGGAGCATATGATTATATTTCAAAGCCATTTAAACTTGTTGAAATGGGTATCATTATTGACAAAGCTATTGATAAAAGGAAACTAACTTTAGAAAACCTTGAATATCAGAGGGAATTAGAAAAAAAAGTAACAGAGAGGACGGAAGAATTGAAAAAAGCATTGGATGAATTGGATATGACATACCGTATGACTTTAGAAGCACTTGCAACTGCTCTCGACATGAGAGATGAGGAGACACAGGGACATTCTGTAAGAGTTCTTCAGTATGCTATGAAACTGGCGGAATTAATGGGAATACACGATCCTGAAAAAATTAAAATCCTTGAATACGGATCATTGCTTCACGATATTGGAAAAATAGGAATACCGGACTCCATATTGAAAAAACCTTCCAGTCTTGATGAAGAAGAGTGGAAGATTATGAGAACCCATCCCGCCGCAGGACATAAAATTCTAAAGAACATCAAATTCTTAAACGAAGCATCCATGATTGTTTTACATCACCATGAAAATTATGACGGTACCGGTTATCCTGATAAATTAAAAAAGGATGAGATTCCCCTATCAGCAAGGATATTTTCGGTTGCGGATGCTCTTGATGCAATGACATCAAAACGTTCTTACAGAGATGCAATTTCATTTAAGGCTGCTGCATTGGAATTGGAAGAAGGATGTAATACCAGGTTTGATCCGAACGTAATAGAGGCATTCCGTTCAATAAGCATTGAAGAGTGGAAAAAGATAAGGGAAGATAAAAATAAATAAGCTAAAACCAACTTATAGTAAAATTAACCTTTAAAGCTTGTTTAAATGGATAAGGTATTAGAAAAAAATTATCTCAGTTTAAGTTTATAGATTAAAGCATCATCTTTAGGTTTTGAATAGTATCCTTTCCTGATGCTAAGATAACCAAATCCGAGTTTTTTATACAATCTTACCGCTTCTTTGTTTTTTGCTCTTACCTCCAAAAAAATCGATACCACTTTCTCCCTTTTCGACCGTTCAAGCAAATTTGACAACAGGGATGTTGCAACACCTTTCCGTCGAAAATCTTTTTTTACTCCGACATTATTTACTTCAACAATATCCCCGATTTTTCGAAAAACCAGAAATCCGGCCATCTCATCTCCATGATCAAGTCTGAATATCAGGATAGTAGATGAATCGTTTGATAATTCATCCTCAAAAAAAGACCTCTTCCATGGATTCGGAGAACTCTCCTCTTCTATTTTTAAAATATCCGGAAGATCTTCTTCCTTAGCATTATTAATTTTTGTTTGAAATAAGATTTTTTTCTGCATCGGGAATTCTTATGTATAGAGGTTCAATACCTTTAACACCGTTTAGATAATTGCCATTTTTGAATTCTTGAACGGCAATCAGACCGATCTCGCTTGCAATAAAACGGGATCTCTCATGAATCAGACATTTTGAAAAATTTTTTTGTAAAAAATCCCCATACACTCCGACTCCGTTTCCGGTAAAACAGATATCTCCGTCATAATCCAAAAAACTCTTTAAATCCTCAATTTTAACAAGGGAAGGGGCTATTTTTTCCCTCAGGAACTCATCTTCGGATAAATACTTTCCCGAATAGACTTCACCTCTTCTGGCATCTAAAACAGGAACGATCATTCCACTTTCATGCTTTGCTTTTAATCCTATTGCATACAAGGAATTAACCGGTGCAACAGGGATATCCATATCAAAAAAAATTCCTTTTAATGTAGACAAACCGACTCTTATTCCCGTAAAAAGACCCGGGCCTATTGATACACCAATAAGATCAATATCACTCGGTTTTATATTCAATGATAGGAGAACAGAATCTATATTGGATACAAGCGTTTTTGAAAGTTCCCCCGAAGAGAAAAAATTGGACTCACAAATGACCCGATTCCCTTTCAATATTGATATGGAACACTCGGGAGAAGAGGTATCGATCGCAAATGTCAAGCTCATACGGATTTTTCAAGAACTACTCTGGTTCCTGTTTTAATATTTGAAAAATCCACCCTATCCATATAATTTCTCATAATAAGGATCCCTCTTCCGTTCGGTGAAAGGATATCTTTTGATTCCAACCTTGATCCGATCTCCTCAAAGTTGACTATTTCGGTATTTTGGTCGGTAACTGTAAGCCGTAATTTCCTGTTCTCCCATTCAAAATCCAAAAAAACTCTCTTTGTCGGATCGGATTTATTGCCGTGAATTATTGCGTTGTTGATCACTTCTCTTAAGGATATCTCAATCTTGAACATATCATCATCGGATATTTCCAATATGTTCTTCAAAAAATTTAGGATAAAAACGGTAAATTCGGTAAATTTCAAATTACTAATGAAATTAGTAGATATTTTTCTGCCTGTAAGCATAACAACAGTATATCAAAACCCTGAAAAAAATGGAAGAAAAACATAAGAAATCCACAGATCGGGAAAAGAGCTGTTTAATTTCATTTCATGCAAATATTTTATAACTCTTTGTCCTTGTAAAAAAACAGATTAATGATAATAGACAATACCTTGACAATATTTCCTGCCAAACATAGAATTAAATTTTCAATAAAAAAACAGGAGGGATAAATGGCAGTTAAGAAAAAAAATGCAAAAAAGGAGAATTGTAATTGGGTTTTTAATCTTATAGTCAAATTTATTGACTCAATGAGAAAAGTTTTAAGTGAGAAACTATTTGAATTTTTAAAAAAGTGGCTTCTTATTCTTGGAAATTGCGGGTTTTATTTTGCCTCTGGATTTGCTTTGTTGATCGGAATTATCGGAGCAATCAGAATGAATTCATTCAATGTATTTGCAATATCACTCGGATATGCAATAGGCTTTTTTATTCTCCAATATGTAGCGGTAAAATTTGCTAATGCCGGAGATAAGCTTATTCAAAACAATAAAACAGGTCTCTCATCGACCGCTTTTCTTGACAGTATAGCACTTCTATTCATGATAGGTGGAATATTGGTCCTTTTAGTAAATTCATACCTGTCAATAAAACTCGGTATATTCACTCCGTTTTTGGAAGGATTGGCAGCTTTTATGATTCTTGAATTATTTGCACTCCTTTCACTGAATCCGAAATCAATAACGATAAAAATCGAACCGGAAACATCCGCAGGTCAAGAAGCGATAGGAATAGTAACATTTTTCCTCAAATCATTTATGAAACTTGTACCGATCATTTTTGGTGTCGGAATTATTATCAGTACGATTATTTTGTTTATCCACTCTTTCGGTCTCTTTAAAGATGGAGTGGGAATATCACTTGCATGGATAAGAATTTCAGGGGATCTTCCGACAATCGCTTACATCGCCGTTCTACCGCTTGCATCCTACATCGTTTTTGTTTTCGTATTTCTTGCAATAGATGTGATAAGAGCAATCCTTTCGATCCCGTCAAAATTAGACAAACTTGCAAAGAAATAAAATAAGTATAGGTTAAGTGTCTATAAAAATTGTTATCAACGGTTGCCCCCTTGAAATCTTCGAGGGGGCAACAGTAGGAGATGCAGTAAGAAAATTTTCCACAAGTATTTATGAGGATGTAAAAAACTGTAAAACGGATGTTACCGACCTTGATAACAATAAATATTTTCTTAGTGGTGAATTAACGGGGGGAGAAGTTTTCAAAATTGAAAAGCCATCTGTACCGGAGACAAAAATGAACAAATTAAAAAATATTTCTATAATCATGATTGTGATTGCCTTGGCACTGCTCGTCCTCGGTACATTTCTGAAAGGTGAGAAAGAAAAAGAGATAAAAATTACAATCTTCCATGTTAATGATATACACGGCAGTATTAATACAATGGGAAAAATCTCCCATATTGTTAATTCCGAAAGAGAAAACAACCCTAATGTTTTCCTCCTTAATGCAGGTGATAATTTCAGCGGTAATCCTGTTGTAGACATGTATGATCCAAAGGGAGAACCGTTGCTGATATTGATGAATGAGATAAAATTTGACGCGGAAACGATAGGGAACCATGAATTTGATTACGGAAAAAGTGTTTTAAAAAGATTTATTGAGAAGGCGAATTTTCCGATACTTTGCAGTAATATAAAAAATAATGATCCTAACTTTCTTCAACCGGAACCATTTACGGTTTTAAAAACCAAAGGGGGAGTTGAAATAGTGATTTTAGGACTTATTCAAACCGAGAAACATTCGGGAATTCCCAGCACACTTCCCGATAATGTAAAAAATCTTGTTTTTTTCAACGGGATTGAGTTTGCATTAAAATACAAATACCTGAAGAAAGATGATAATGTCTTTATTGCCCTCTCTCATCTCGGATATCAAAGAGATAAAGAGCTCGCTAAAAACATGAAAGAATTTGACGTCATAATCGGAGGACACTCACACACTCTGGTAGAGAAACCTGTTTTGGAGAATGGAGTATTGATCACACAAGCCGGTGCTCACGCAAATTATCTCGGACGTATTGATATAATCATAAAAAACGGAAAAATCGTTGAGAAAAAAGGAATAGTGATCGATCTTTCCTCTGTAAAAAAAAGTTCTCAGAAAATTGATAAAATGGTATCGGATTTTAACAACAGCAGTTCGTTAAACAAAATACTTACAAAAATTGATACTACCATTAAGGGGAGGCATAACCTCGGATTGATGGTTACGGATGCGATAAGGGAGAAACTCGGTCTCGATTTTATATTCTATAATGCGGGAGGGATCAGGATAAATAAACTTTCAGGAACAATTAGGGCAAAAGATATTTATAAAATGCACCCGTTCGGAAATCATATCGTTGAGATTCGGATGGATACATCTGAAATCAAGGACCTGATAAAAAATGATTTTGAAGGTCACGGAAGGCTTGATATCATCCCTTCCGGACTCACTTACAGGATAACAAGAGATCTGAATAAGAAAGTTCAAAAGGTTGAATTATTTTCTCTTGACGGATACAAAATTTCAGATAAGAAAATCTATAGCGTCGGATTAAACAACTACATTGTAAGTTCATACAACTTTCATCACAAAGATCCGGGTAGATCGCATCATCAAAAAACCGTCGATATTATTCTGGATTTTTTCACAAACTTGAAAAGAAAACTCAACTATTCCGATGTTGTCAGAGTTGAAGAAAAAATCGTTTATTCCGGAGCAACCGGTGCTCTTGTAAAAACTCAAGCGGATATTTTTACGGCAAAAAAGAAATTTTATCAGAATTCATCTTCGGGAAATCTTATTACGGATGCAATGAGAAAATATTCAAAAGCGGATGTAGCACTCTATCCGACAAGACTATTACAAAATTCATTGAGTATAAAAAAAGGGACCGATATTTACATTAAAGCTTTTCCCGATATTTACGGGTTTATCACACGGAGCAGGATAATCACGGTTTCAATAACGGGGGAACAATTGGAACAATTCATTTTAAAAAGGAGTGGAAACAAGCACAATATAGATGTGCAGATCTCCGGAGGATCGTACAAAATATTCTATGATCATAAAAACAGAGTCAAAGATATTAAGTTAACATTAGATAATGGAAAATCTGTTCTAAAAAAGGGAAAATACACCGTTGCACTTATAGAATATGAATACGACAATTTTTATTCATTAAAAAAAACAATAAAATCTCCAGTGCATTTGAAAAAATATTTAGATAAAATACTTGCCGAATATTTAAAAAATCTTGGCTCTGTATCCGAAACAATTTCAGATAAAAGAATTTTTCTTATAAAAGATTAAAAAATCGAGGGGGAAAATTGGCTCAATTATACTACAGACATTCAACAATGAATGCAGGAAAATCTACCGAAGTCTTAAAAATCGCACACAACTATGAGGAACAGAATAAGAAGGTACTACTATTTACTCCTTCAATTGATGACAGGTATGGGAAAGGAAAGGTTACGTCAAGGATGGGATTACAGCGTGAAGCCATAATGATAAATTCCGATACAGATATTTACGGAATCGCCGAGAAAGAGAGTCCTTTCTGTATACTTATTGATGAAGGACAGTTTCTCAGTCGAAAGCAAGTTATCATACTCACAAAAGTGGTAGATGAATTGAACATCCCTGTAATAGTTTACGGACTCAAGAATGACTACAGGAACCAATTATTTCCTGGAAGTGAAGCACTCCTGCTCCTTGCGGATAAAATAGAGGAAGTAAAAACCGTTTGTTGGTACTGTACAAAGAAAGCAACCATGCTCATTAAGTTTAAAGACGGAAAACCGGTCAACGAGGGAGAACAGATAGAGATTGGGGGAAATGATAAATATACTTCGGTTTGCAGAAAATGTTACTCATCAAGATTGCCGATTGTTTAGAGACGGAACCACAAAAAAAACTTGAAAAATATTCAATAAAGTTGTAGAGTCTAATACAAGAATATGGGAAAAGAGAAACCACTTGTAATCGGTGTTGCCGGTGGGAGTGGGTCGGGTAAGACTACGATAATCAATTCAATAATAGAACAGTTGGATCCTCTTAATGTAGTTACTTTACAACATGATTCTTATTACAAAAACAACAACCATCTTCCGCTCCTTGAGAGAGAAAATATTAATTATGACCATCCGGATGCACTCGAAACCGACCTGCTGATATCAAATATCAAAGATCTTCTAAACTGGAAAAAAGTGGAAACTCCGATATACGATTTCAAAACCCATTCAAGGAAGAAAAAAGGGATTGCAAAAAACCCTTCCGAGGTAATAATTGTTGACGGAATACTTATATTTGTTGAGAAAAAATTAAGAGATTTAATGAATGTGAAAATTTTTGTCAATACAGACAGCGACATAAGATTTATCAGAAGACTAAAAAGAGACATGGTGGAGAGGAACAGAAGTTTGGATTCGGTAATTAATCAATACCTTGCAACCGTTAAACCGATGCATCTTGCCTTTGTTCAGCCAAGTCGAAGATTTGCGGATATAATAATTCCTGAAGGGAAAAGTCAAATATCAACAACAATGGTTGTAAATCTTATTGAAAATCATATAAAAAAAAGCAGGAAAAACTGAAATATTAGTTTAGGGGAATTTGATATGGTTGAGAAAAAGTTTATTAGTGCACAACAACTGCTTGAAGATTCATTCAGGCTTGGGATAAAAATTTTTGAGGATGGATTTCACCCCGACTACATTGTCGGTATTTGGAGGGGTGGAACACCGGTAGGAATAACCGTTCAAGAGCTTTTGGATTATTTCGGAGTAAAAACCGATCACATAGCAATAAGAACATCGTCTTATGAAGGTATCGCTCTCAGGAAAAGGGAGATAAGAGTTCACGGGTTGGATTATATTTCAGATAAGATTGATTATGAGGATAAACTGCTGATAGTAGATGATGTTTTTGATACGGGTCTAAGCATTGAAGCCGTAATTAATTCACTAAAAAAAAGGGCAAGAAAAAACACTCCCGAAGATATCAGGATAGCAACAACTTACTATAAACCTACAAACAGAAAAACAAAATATATTCCCGATTACTATATTCACGAAACCTCAAAATGGCTAATATTTCCACATGAGCTTGACGGTTTGTCAATCGAAGAGATTGATAAATACAAGCCAAGTATTTCAAATTTGATCAAGGGAGTTAAAAAAAATGGAAATAACACGTAAATTTATTGAAACAATACCTAAAACGGACTTACATCTCCACTTAGACGGTTCATTAAGGTTGCAAACACTTATTGAACTTGCAAAGGAAGCAAATGTCAAACTTCCGTCCGAAACGGTGGAGGGTCTCAAGGAGACAATATTTAAAGAAAAATACAACAATCTCGGAGAGTATCTAAAATGTTTTTTCTACACGGGAGCCGTTATGCAGACAGCGGAGTCCCTTGAAAGGGTATCCTACGAACTTGCAATTGACAACATTAAAGAAGGGGTCAGGTACATTGAAGTGAGATTTGCTCCGCAATTGCATCAAAATGATGATATGGGCATTATTGATGTTTTAAAAGCCGTAAACAAAGGATTAAAGAAAGCCAGGGATGATTTTAACGGTTCGGAAACGGAACCACCTTTTGAATACGGAATTATCTCTTGTGCCATGAGAATGTTTGATTACGGTTTTTCAAAATATTTCGATGATCTATTAAATGTTCACAAATATTCGGAAAGAAAATGGATTTTTTCACTTGCCTCACAAGAATTGGTAAGAGCATCTGTTGATGCCAGAGATAATTTCGGTATCCCTATAGTCGGATTTGACCTTGCAGGTATGGAGAAAGGTTATCCTGCCGTAGATCATAAATATGCTTACAATCTTGCCCATAAAAATTTTCTCAAAAAGACAGTACATGCAGGAGAAGCATACGGTCCCGAAAGCATCTTCCAAGCAATCACCGAACTTCATGCTGACAGGATCGGGCACGGACTCCATTTATTTGATTCCGATTATATAACAGACAACGATATAAATGATAAAGAAGATTATGTAAATGATCTTGCACAATTTATAGCGGACAGAAGAATTACCATCGAAGTATGCCTCACCTCAAACATGCAAACAAGCCCCGAATACAAAACGTTGAGTAGTCATCCTTTCAAAAAGATGAAGGATGCAAGATTGTCCGTAACTTTCTGTACCGACAACAGAACTGTCTCCTCCACTACCGTAACGGATGAGATATTTAAAGCGGTAAACACTTTTAATATTTCCCATAAAGACCTGAGGGACATTGTTGTATACGGTTTTAAAAGGAGTTTTTTCCCCGGTTCCTACCTAAAAAAAAGGAGATATGTGAGAAAAGTTCTAAACTATTACGACAAAGTGGAAAAAGAGTTCGGAATAAAATAATAAATATCTGCGGAAGGTGAAAATGGAATTAATAACGGTTCTTAGAGGATTGGGCGGAGTTATATTAATTTTAGGAATAGCATTCTTATTTTCAAACAATAAAAAAAAAATTCGTTGGAAACTAATCGGAATAGGTCTTTTTATCCAATTGATTTTTGCTGTTTTTATTTTACATGGAGAAACATTCAGATCATGGTTTTTTATATTAGGATGGCCAAAAGATATACTTAATTGGTTTGGGGGTGTTGTGGTTAAAATCCTCGGTTTTATTGCAGAAGGATCTCTTTTCGTATTCGGTTCTCTTGCTCTCAGTCCGGGAACGGATGGAAGTCTCGGATTCTTTTTTGCATTTCAAGTACTTCCGACTATCATTTTTTTTGCATCTCTGACCGCTGTTCTTTACTACACGGGAGTTTTACAATTCATTGTAAAATGGATGGCATTAATTATGGCAAAACTGCTCGGAACCAGCGGGGCGGAATCACTTTCCAACACTGCAAACATATTTATCGGTCAAACCGAAGCACCGATCCTGATAAGACCGTACATCGCCTCAATGACAAGATCCGAACTCCTCACAATTATGATCGGAGGAATGGCAACGGTTGCCGGAGGCGTTATGGCAAGCTATATCCAGATGCTTGGTCAAGCAATGTCGGCAGCAAAGGGGATACCTGTCAGCGATGCTCAAATAGGATTTGCAGTCCATCTTATTACTGCAAGTGTCATGGCTGCTCCCGCATCCATCGTAATAGCCAAGATGCTCCACCCTGAAACAAAAATTCCCGTAACACTCGGAAAAGTAAAAATGAAGGTGGAAAAAAATGCATCGAATATCATTGAAGCTGCTGCAAACGGAGCGGCGGACGGATTGAAACTTGCTTTAAACGTTGGCGGTATGTTAATTGTTTTTATTGCTTTTATTTTTTTATTCAATCATCTATTTCAAGGTTTCGGAAATCTTATCGGAATAAACGGATGGTTAATTTCAAAATTCGGTCAACCGCTCTCCATGCAGTTAATTCTCGGATTGCCCCTAAAATATCTTGCAATAGGAATAGGTGTTCCCGTTCAAGATGCATTTGACTTCGGTCGTTTATTCGGGACAAAGATCGTTTTAAACGAATTTGTGGCTTATTTGGACCTCGTAGAAATAATCAAAACAAATGCTATGACCCCTAAAGGTATTACTATGGCAACGTTTGCACTATGCGGATTTGCAAACTTTTCTTCAATAGCAATTCAACTCGGTGGTATAGCTCCCCTTGCTCCTAACAGAAAAAAAGATATAGCTGCATTGGGATTAAAATCTGTTCTCGGAGGTGCACTGGTAACACTGCTAACGGCAACCCTTGCCGGAGTATTAATAGGATAATGCCCCTGTCTAATTCGAATATTGCTTTTTACTCTATTGAAACAATAACTCCTTTGCATTAAAATGGTTTAGCATTAAAAGACAGTTTCGGAGGAATTTTTGAAAAATAAAGAGAAGAAAGATATTGGTAGTGTCGGGAAATCCAATAATAAAACCTTCAATAAAGAGTATACTGCAAATAACATTTCAGAATACATAGACCATACTCTTTTAAAGCCGGAAGCTACTGTTAAAGACATAAAAAAATTATGTTCGGAAGCAAAAGAGTATAAATTTGCAGCTGTCTGCATCAGTCCAAGCTATGTAGAACTCGCCACTCGGGAACTTAAGGGATCGGAGGTTATCGTATGTACGGTCATAGGATTCCCGTCCGGAGCACATGAGCCGGAAGTAAAAATGTTGGAGACTAAAAGAGCTATTGAAAACGGTGCTAAAGAGATAGACATGGTTATTAATATCGGAGCCTTAAAAAGTAAAAATTATGATTTGGTATTTAGAGATATCAAATCCGTATGTGAAATATGTGAAAAGAACGGTGTACACTGCAAAGTAATAATTGAGACTGCAATGCTCACTTATAATGAAAAAGTCAAAGCATGCGAACTGGTGAAAAATGGTGGCGCAAATTTTGTGAAAACGTCAACCGGATACGGTCCCCACGGTGCGACGGTAGAGGATGTCAAACTAATGAGTAGTGTCATGCTGGATTCAGGAATTGAAATAAAAGCCGCCGGTGGAATCAGAACGCTTGAAAAAGCTTTGGACATGATAAATGCAGGTGCTACACGAATAGGGACAAGTTCCGGTATCAATATCGTTAAAGCTACCGAAAATTTATCTATTTAGTCATAAAAGATATTTAATCAATCCGACACGGTGTAGATTATCCCGATACTTTCTTCCAATCCCACATACCGTTTTTATCGGCAAAATAATAGATCATCTCTCTTTTGTCAGGAAGTTCCTCAGAAATTTTTATTGAATTAAGTAACCGCATTTCCACTTCCTTTCTATTCTCCTTTCCCGAAGAGTGAACCGTTATAATCGATTCTCCTTCATCAACTTTATCACCTGCTTTTTTATTAAAATAGAATCCTGCTCTATGATCGATTAAATCTTCTTTTTTTCGTCTTCCGGCTCCGATATCAATTGCAGACATTCCGATCTCAAATGCATTAATTGAACTAATAAATCCACTCCGATCGGCCTTTAGATCCCATTTCGATTCGCTTTCACCAAAAATAGAGTAATCGTCGCATACATCGGAATTACCTTGCTGGGCATCAACAAATCGTCTGAACACCTCTAATGCTTTACCTGAATCAATAGCCTCTTTAACCCTTTTAATACCGTTTCCGAAATCATCCTCAACTCCTGAAGCAATTAGCATACATGCACCGAGAGCCAATGAAACTTCCATAAGGTCATCGGGTCCTTTTCCTTTTAAACACTCAATAGACTCAATTATTTCAACTGAATTACCAACCGCATTACCAAGTGGTTCATCCATATTTGTTATTAGCCCGAGAATTTTTCTTCCGCTTTTCTCCCCTATATTTACCATTGACCGACACAACTCTATCCCCTCGTTTATATTCGGTAAAAAAGCACCTTTACCGGTTTTAACATCAAGAACAACTGCATCTGTCTCAAGAGCCAGTTTTTTTGACATTATACTGCTTGTTATAAGGGGAATGGAATTAACCGTTGCAGTAGTGTCACGAAGTGCATACAACTTTTTATCTGCCGGAACAATATTGTCCGTCTGCCCCGAGATAACCATTCCGCATTTTTTCAGTACACTTCGGAACTTATCAATTTTTAAAAATACATTGAAGTTTGGAATTGATTCGAGCTTATCAAGAGTTCCTCCCGTATGACCAAGAGCTCTTCCCGAAAGCATTGGAACATTCACTCCGGATGCAGCAACGATCGGAGCAACAATAAAACTTACCTTGTCTCCGACTCCTCCGGTGCTGTGTTTATCAACTTTAATTCCATCAATTTCTCCAAGTGAAATTTTATCACCTGAATTTAACATAATGGTAGTCATAATCTCCGTTTCAGTAAAATCCATTCCGTTTAAAAAAATTGCCATTAGAAGTGCCGACATTTGATAGTCAGGGATACTTCCGTTTATATATCCGTCAATTACAATCTGAAACTCTCTTTTCGTAAGATGATTTCCATCTCTTTTTTTAGATATTATTTCATACATATTGAAATTTTTCATTGTTCCCGTTAACCTCTGTTCTTTTATCTGTCTTCAATCAATGAAAAACCGAAGGGTAAAATTTCTCCTACGGTCATTTTTCTAAATTCACCGTGTTTATTGCACATAAAAACCTTTGTATCTTTATTGGAAAATTCGGCAATAACCTGTCTGCATGCACCGCAGGGCGGGAGGAATTTTTCCGTATCCCCGACAACCAGAATTTCAGAGATCCCGGTTTCCCCCTCACTTACCATCTTAAAAATTGCATTTCTCTCCGCACAAACAGTTAACCCATATGAAGAATTCTCAACATTACATCCCGAAAATATTTTTCCATTTCTTGTCCTAAGTGCCGAACCCACGTAAAAATTTGAATATATGGCATAAGCATTTTCTTTAACCTTTAAAGCGGCAACATAGAGTTCCTTAATATCTTTGTCCATAATGGTTTTATTGTATTGGACAGATCAATTAAAGTCAAAAAAAGAGAATAACTCCCTACGGTAAAATAAAAATTCGGATTAAAAATCTTAATTTAATTTAAAAACCATAGCCAATTCGTTATATTTAAACTATTTAATGTGAAAAAACAAATTACACTTCTCTTGACAATATAATTTCTCCTTACTATAATTCCGTTTTCCAAATTTAACAAAACCATAACCGGCAGTACTTTTGTGTTGAAAATATATAATATATATATTATAATAATACATTGCTCAGGAGGAGAAATGAAAAACATGTTTAAACTGTTACCGATTTTATTGTTTGTAACTTTGTCCGTCAATGCTTCGGTGAAAATAATTAGATCACCGGAAGCTTTAAAAGACATGGTTATTAATTGTCACACGGATTATTCAATCATAGTTGAGTTCCCTCAGAATTCAATTATAAAAGGGATTGAATCCGGTAATCCGTCAGCATCTCAATGGGTAGTCGACCACGATCTAAACTTACTTTGGGCACAACCTACGCTAAAAAAAAGTGCCGATTGCACTATCAGAGTTAAAACAGATCAATATGAAGACATTATATTGAAATTCAGATCCGTAGAAGATTCGACGATATTAATTCATACTATCGTCCTTGAAAAAAAGGTCTTTATGGAAAAGAAAAAAATAATTCTTCCTGCAATCGGTAAAAACCGGATTTTCAAAGAAACAAGAAGAGAAAATTCGGTTGATCTGTCGATCCCCATCACTTCCCGTAGCCTTGGATTTACAGGAGAAAGCAACAAATTTTCCCCTAATTCAATCGGCGATAAGAATTCACGGGAGGGGAAACATAAAAACTCTTTTGTGTTTGATACTTTATTTTCCCTAACCGGCGGGACACAGAGTTTTGGAGATTCATCATTTAATGTGGACGGAGAGTTAATCGTTGCATTAAAAAAAGAATCAGGACTTTTTTTTCAAGGAGCCGGAAAACTCAATATTAACAAGATGGTAAAAGAGTTTGGATTTTCAGTTGGTTTTGGATTTGAGAGAGAGAAGCTCGGATTTTTTCTGTTTGCAGACGGACTAAGTCATAAGTTTGGAAAATTGTACGATTCCACATTGCATTTGCAGGTAAGACCGGCGATCAGATATCGGTTGTCGGATAAAGTTCATATATCCGGATTTTTTGCTTTTCCCATAGGTGCATGGCAGTATACCGGTGTTGAGGTTGCCGGTAATTCCGGATTCGGTTATTACAATAAGTCACTTTTGCACGGCGGATTGGATTTGTCGGTATATTTGGAAAAGTTGTTTGTTGATTTAAGAGCTTTGATTGCCGAAGGTAAAGCATTCGGGATCGATCTTAAAGCCGGATATGAGTTAATTAAAAAAATATTTGTAACCGTTAATTATTCGTATCAAACTTCCGGAGATTATGATTATATTAAAGGGATCTCCAATACAAGTGCAATAGGATTAGGAGTCACTTTTAATATGGGGAAAATGACTAATCGTGCCAAAGATAGAATTATTTTCAGACCCGATTATCCGATGGTTGTTGTTGCTGAGAAAAAATTGGATGAAGAAAAAAAGAGTGCAAAGCCTGCGATATCTCTTGCGGCTGATCCCACAACCGGATATGCTCCTTTGAATGTTTCTTATAAAGCAAGTTTGAAAGGCTTTAACGGTGAAGTTGAAATGACATGGTATTTTAATGCAACTTTTAAATCAACTTCAAAAAACAGCTCTTCTGCATTTACCTATGATGTTCCGGGAACATATAAATGTTACGTTGTCGGAAAAGATACAAAAGGAAACACCGCTACATCAAATATCGTTGAAGTAAGAGTCCTTTCTCCGGAGAATAACGATGACACATTCTTAATTAATGCAACCGTCAGATCAGGGTCAGGAAGTATCTCTCCTAACGGGAAAAAAGAAGTGAAATTCGGAGAGTGTCAAACATATGAGATGAAACCGGCTTCAGGATGGCATACAAACTCGGTTTATGTCGATGGAAAAAATATCGGGGCAGTATCTAAATATGAATTTAAAAATTGTAAAAAGAACCATACTATTGAAGTTGTCTTCACACAAACTCCACCTTCAACATTTAATATTAATGCAAAAGCTGAAAACGGAGGCTCAATAGATCCCGCAAGTACCGAAGTTACTGCAGGAAGCAATGTGACTTTAACCATTACAACTAATGAGGGTTATGAAATCAATACGGTTACGGTTGACGGTAAAGCAGTCAGTGTGAGCGGAAACGAATTAACCCTAACAAATATTCAATCCAATCACAATGTAGTTGTCACATTCAAATTGAAAAGTTATGTTATAACGGGTTCTGTAAGAAATAATAGATACGGGACCATTAATCCGGTTTCTGCAACCGTTCAACACGGATCGACAGCTACAATCACTTTTACACCTGAAGACGGTAATAAGCATACCATAAGGTATTGGTTAAACGGAAAAGTTACCAATCAGGAGGGTGTCGGAAGTATTACCATTAACAATGTTACATCCAATCAGAATGTTATAGTTGAATTTGACTGGATATATTTTAATGTTTCCGTTTCTTTGGAAAAGATTGATCCTCAATATCCATGCGATGCAACACTCGATCCAAGAGTTGGAACCTTCCGTTACAGAAAAGGATCAAACCTCGTTTTTAACTGCACACCGGGGGAATGGACGAAGATAGAAAGCGTATTGTTAAGTGGAAGAAAATATGATGCAACAAATAGGTTTAGAATAGATAACCTCAACAAAGACTACGATCTCATTTTTCAAATTAAAAGGAGATTAGTTAAAGTTTCGGCAAACATTATGGCAACCGGTTGTGTTTTCCCCGGAACCGTTTCCTGTTCATACGGCGGTTCACAATCAGGTTCCGGACACCGGACATACAATGTTCCGATAGGTATGCC
>Ga0256846_1000308_pt1 | contig 20784 bp, 11 predicted proteins | sample TevniametaG_FD_189098 | JGI IMG/M metagenome (GOLD analysis project Ga0256846, IMG submission 189098) | Tube worm associated microbial communities from hydrothermal vent at the East Pacific Rise, Pacific Ocean - Tevnia | ecosystem: Host-associated > Annelida > Integument > Unclassified ...
CCGCGCTGGATCGCGCGCCCTGATCCAGCGCGACCAGTCGGCCAGCGCATTCAGATCCCGCCCCCAGGCGCCGGTCCCCCTGGAAAATGACCGCAGGTTTTCAATGTCGTTAAACACCGTCCGGTTAAACGGCGGGGTGGTCAGTTTGGCGCTGGCGAATATGCCCATCTGGTACTTCCGCTTCAAAAACTCACGGATCAGGACCGGCCCGGTCTGCTCATTGGCCATGGCGTTCCAATGCACACCGGACAAACCGTAAAAAAGCGAAAAAATACCGATCCGGGTTCCGTTGCCACCGCTCAAATGGTTGTTGAACCGCCAGGCCGGGTGCCGGGTAATAAAGCGGTAAATGTGCGGGGTTACCATCGGGGTCAGCATGTCAAACCGCCAGGAATCAATGGCGATCACCAGCACATTTAATTGTTTATCAACAGGGGCAAAGGTCAGTGGACTGAGCGGATACCGGATGGTTTTTCCGGCGACAGCATGGATTTTTAACTGGCGCCGGACCCGATTGCGGGTCAGGTCGACCAGACCGTATTTCTGCAATACCCGTTTGGCTGTCAGTGGATAGTAAAGGGGAAAATGGCGGTCCATGGCGGTGACGGGACGATAACAGGTGGCATCCGCCCAGGCATGGATCCCATGGCCGGCGGACAGGAAAAAGATACCGACTATAAGGCCAATGGCAATCCCTTTGAGGCGACGCGACCGTTCAACAATCGTTCGCCATAAAAGCCAGGCCGCCACAGTTTCAACAGCCAGAATACCCGCCACAGCCACAAAGGCCATCAGATAGTTCTGCCAGGCAAGATCAAAAACATCCCGTCCGCCGCTGATGATCAGGTCAAGCATGACTTTATTCAAATGAACGCGATACTGGGAATACACCACAAAATCAAGCATCAGACCGGCAATCCCGGCCAGGGCCGCTGACACCCCGATGCCCCAGACAAAAAACCGATTGGGCCAGATCAGAATAACCGGCACAAGGATCGCCAGCCCGATCCCGCCGGCCAGAAAAAATGCGTGCCCGATGAGAATGGTTGCCGCGTAAAACAGGGGCAGCGCACCGCCGATCGATCCGGCAAAGCGAAAATACCGGCTGATGACCGCCATCAGTACAAGGGCGTTGAATACCGTGAACCCGCCGGCCCAGCGCAACAGCCTGCCGCGGGCCGCCATCCGGGGGCCAAAGCGTCTGTGTCCGTTCATATCTATTGTCTTCAATCCCGTCTGCCGAAAAATAATCTCCGCCGGTTGTTTTCCGGATCCATCCACTCTTTATGCCAAAAGAAACATTCCCGGCCCGGTGTCTATATCGGCGCCATCAAATCCTTTCCGATGCCGGGCGATGATAGCAAAATAAATCGATATTGAGCAACCCCCATTGACATGGTATGGACAGCCAGAAATAAACGTCATCAAACGGGAAAAAACATGCAACTCAACACCGCCGTCATCATGGCCGCCGGCCTGGGCCTGCGCATCAATGAACATCTCGACAGCCATCCCAAGGGATTTATTCAAATCGGCGGAGTCACGCTCATCGAACGATCGATCCGCATTCTGTCGGAAAACGGCATTCAGCGTTTCATCATCGGGACCGGATACGAGGCCGGTTATTATGAAGCCCTTGCCGCCCGGGATGCCCGCATCATCCTGAGAAAAAATCCGATCTACGATCAGACCAACAGTTTTTATACGCTTTTCAACCTGCGGGACCTGATCACCACGGATTTTCTTCTTCTGGAATCCGATCTCCTTTATGAAAAACGGGCGATTGAGCACCTCCAGCAGACTGACGGCCGGAATGTGGTTCTGGCCAGCGGCCGTACCGATTCGCGGGATGAAGTGTATATCGAAACCGATACGGACGGCGTGCTGGTGAAGATGTCCAAAGACAGATCGGCTCTCGGACAGGTATTCGGCGAACTGGCCGGCATCACCCGGTTGTCCCTTGGTACATTTACCCGGATCTGCCGCCTCTACGCGGCGGACATCCCCCTGGCCCGGCAGATCGATTACGAAACCGCATTGACCACGATTTCCCGGCAGGACCCCGTCCGGGTGGATAAAATAGACGACCTGATCTGGACGGAAATCGATATGGTCTCCCACCTGACGCGGGCCCGGGAAATAATCTATCCCCGGCTCAGACAGGAAGAAGATTCAGATTGAAAACAGAACCCGGCTGAAAGCAACCGGCGCGAAACCACACCGGTCCGCCTATCTCCAGCGGTAATATCCCATCTCTTTTCTGATTTTCAGGCGGCGCACCAGGTTGAGCGGTTTACGCGCCAGCCCCCGGCGCCCGGCCGCCATCCATTGATCCACGGCCGCCAGTACCCGGACACTGGACTGCCCGTCCCGGCAGGGATGAATCCGCCGGGCGTACTCCCGGATGGCCGTCATCAGTGCCGGCGGCCGGGACAGGGCCGTTTCAATGGCCGGCGCCAGCGCATCCGGATCGGAAATATCGATCAGATGCGCGCCGGGCCGGCGGTTTCGGAACGTGACGGCCGGCTTCTGCTGCAGACAGAATTCGGAGACGATTGAGGAGGTATCCGCGACGATGAGATCCGCCTGACGAAGCAGAGGAACGATATCATCGGTCTCGACATAGCTGAGATCATCCGTCTGGATCGACTGATAATCGGCCACCACAGACCGATCCATCTTGGGATGAAAATTCACGATCCAGCGCCATTTTCCGGTGGCGGCCAGGGCGGCCACCGTTTCCCGCAGGGGCCGGGCGCAGCTGAGCCGGGGGGTAAAGGTCGACGCCAAGAGGATAACCGGCCGGGGATCGGATCGGTCGACGGCTGGAGTGGAAACGACATCCTGACCAAAAATCTCCGGGCTGAAAAGGGGATCCATTTTGGGCCAGCCGGTCTCGACAACCCGGAAGTAACCGTGTTTTTTCGCCAGTTCCTCAAAATGCCGGGTCGTATCCGGCCCCTGGGTGCAGTACAGGTCAAAAAATCCCCGCAACCGGAAATGCCCCCGCGCCGGGTCCCGTTTCCAGACGTGGAACCCGTGAAAGACTTCCACCTTGATCCCGGGAAAAAAATCGGGCACCACATTTCCGGCCACAAAAACGGCCGCAGGGTGATATTTTTCAACGGCGGCGATTGTCTTCAGCAGCGTTTCGTCGGCCCGGAGATACGATTTCAAGGTATCAGACACAAACCAGGCGGCCCGGTCCCCCCGCTGCCGGATAGCCGCCTGAATCGGTCGCAGAATCGCAAAAGCATATAACTGGGTCGCAAAGAGAAGATACGATCGCATGGTCCGGTTTGAGAGTCCTGTTGGCCGCCGGATCGGCAGCCGGGTTATGGCCGATTCTGTTTCTTCATCCGATCCCCGCGCCGCAGGGTCCAGAGACCGGCATATTTATTAAATGCCCCCTGACTGTACATAACGGCCACCAGGAACCCCACCCGGCCGTCTAAAAAACCGCCGCGAATAATATACACCTGGATAAACACCCAGAGCGCCCGGAAAACAGCACCGGTCAGGCCCTGGCCGTTTTTTCCGGCCCGGTACCGTTTCTGGGCGCCCAGCCAGGCATACTTCGCATTTTTACCCAGATAATGGCCAAAATCCCGATGCGTAAAATGGTTCAGGCGTCCTGTCAGCCGGCCGATCTTACCCGGCGGCAGAATGACTTTTTCGTGGACCATGTCGTCGCTGAAGCGGGCGCCCTCGCGGCGAAAAAGCCGCAGCGGCGCCCGGGCGCTGCGGCCATGATCGAGGCGTTTGCCGAAAACAATAACGGCCCAGGGCAGGCGATAGGCGATCTCCGGCGGCGGTGTCTGCAGCTGGTTCCCGATTTCTTTCTGCAGCGCGGGGGTCAAGGCCTCGTCGGCATCGATGGACAGGACCCAGTCGCCGGTGGCCATGGCCAGCGCGCGCTGTTTCTGCGGCCCGTATCCCGGCCAGTCGGTTTCGTGCACCTGCGATGTAAACTGCCGGGCCACTGCCACTGTTTCGTCGCTGCTGCCGCTGTCGAGAACAATTATTTCGTCGGCAATGGGCTTCACCGACGCCAGACAGCGACCGATGCGGTCCGCTTCATCCTGGGCGACAATAATGACAGACAGACGCTGCCGCTCGTCTGGATGGGGCGTGGTCTGATTCATTTCATCCCCTTTGCGTGCTATTGTGCCGTGGTTTCAAGATAATCGGCAATCCGCACGGATACGCGCCCGTCCGTCACACCGATCAGCCGGGCGGTGTATTCCCGGCGTTTGGCTTCAAACTGGCCGCGATGCCGCAGCTGATGCCTGACGCATGCCCCGAGCGTCTCAAAATCCGGCGCATGCCGGCCGATATCGGAATAGCGGTCTATCCGCTGATCCATGCGTCGCCGGAAACGATACCGGAAAGGCCCCCGGTATGTCCAGCGAAGCTTTAAAAAATCGCACCAGATCACCGGTTTGTTCAAGGCGGCAAATTCAAACAACGCCGAAGACGCATCACTGATCATCAGGTCCGCCGTGTTCATGTACGGCAGAAGGTTGAACGCGGCGGCTTCGACCAGCAGGCAATTGGCATGCGTGGCCCATCTGGCGAGTTTCCGGCGCTGTTTTTCGTAGCGGGGTTTACTGTAAGTAAACATGTGCGGCTTGACAATCAGGTTGAACCCGGCAAAACGGGCCGGCAGGTCGTCGGGCATCATCTCGATGGAACTGGGATAGAAAGTCGGCGCATAGAGCAGCGTCGGCCGGGAGGACGACAGCCCCGCCCCGGCAAGATCAACAGCCGGCCGGTCTTCCGCCGGACCGAAAAGCGGATCGAGTTTCGCGTACCCGACCTCGCACATCGGACGCCCGGGAAAAAGGCGGGCCAGGATATCCGTATAGTGCGGTCCCTCGGTAAAACGGATATCCATTTTCATCAGCCCCGGCTGGTAAACATCGTTCTTCATTCCGATCCCGTGGTAAAGCTGGGCGGTCCGGGTTGGGGAGCCCAGTTTCGCCAGCGGCGCAAATCCGTTGCCGAAAACGACCCAGTCGGGGCCCTTCCGCCGGTACAGCGCCGCCGCGTCTTCGGGCGTATCCACCCAGACGGCCGGCAGTTCCTCGGTGTCAATAATATATCTGGCCGCTGCATCAGATGCCGGATTCCGATAAAAAACAAAAACCACCGATAACCGGCGGCGGGCCAGCTCCCGGTACACGGGGAGATACTGGGTAAGGTAGTAGAGGTGCAGGGTGTCAAAATAGACAATCATCGGGTTCCCGCATGATGGGATGAATTACCGCCCGGTAAATCCAGGTCGCCATACAGGCTCCCGTCGTTCTTGATCGGGTCATGATTTTTATCGGGCACCCGCCAGTTGCCATAGAGAAATGTCAGGTAGGATTCCACCTGATCGGGGATACGGATCTGCCGGCCGGCGTATTCGATCGTGTCGTGCCGATCAAAGTAGACGGCCGGGATCCGCCATATTTTCCCCATGGCTCCCCGCCAGAAATATCCGTCGTGCCGATACGTCAGGGTCACATCCATGACAATCCGCCCCCGCCCAAAGCATAAAAAATAGGAGTTACGGACCTTGACCGACCGGGAATCGCCTTTGTGCCAGCAGGGGCCGTCGGCAGGCATGAAGGAATCTTCCTTGATCCGCCAGCCCCGTTTTCTGAACCGGCCGTACAGCTTCCTCAACCTGGGCAGTTCCGTCACCGGGATGGAAAGATCAAGGTCATCATCCCAGGGAATCAGGTCGCCGTCGCGGATAAGACCCAGGAGACCACCGGCGTCGAGGAAGTAGTTGATTTTCCCGGCATTGAGAATATCGGCGGTGTCAATCAGCATCCGGCGGGCCGTGCGGTAATTTCGGCCCGTCAGCGTCAGCGGACGACGGTACTTCTGTTTCAGCCGGGTAAAAAGATCGTTGTTCTTAGGCATCGTTTTCCATTTCGGTGTTTTCGTCTTCCGGCATCAGCACCGCCCGGGCATTATGACCGTCGATCATCAGGCACATGGGACGGTCGAGTGAAACGTGGCGGGCATGGGCTTTCTCTTCGACCACAGGCAGGCGGTCAAGCCACTGCCAGTCGATCTGATCCCCTGCTTCCGGCCGGACAGTGATATATCCGATCCCCAGGGAAGTGATATTGTGGAAAAAATGCGACCCCTGGGACGGGTCGGCGTGCAGGTTCTTGACAGAGGTCTCGATGATGGTATCCACACCGGCAATATGCCGCCATGTTACCGGAATCCCCAGCCACCGGTCCGCCGATCCCCAGCGGCCCGGGCCAATGAGCAGATACTTTCGCCCGGCCTGTTCCAGCTTGGCATTAAAGGCACCTATCTCACTGGCCATCTCCACTGTTTTGTTCGGGTCAAAATCATCGGGCTTCACGTAGACAATATCGGTGATCCGGTCTTTCCGGCTCAGCCCCAGCGCCTGACCCGAATGGATCACCGCCCGGTCGATTTCCTTTTTACCGATGTGGATGCCGTCTTTTTTCCACCGCACGGCCATGGGCCGGATCTGAATCAGGCTGAAGTCCGGTTTCCGGTCCTTTTCCGGATAGATATGGGCGCAAAACTCGATTTCAACATGCTCGCCCAGCCCCTTGCGGCCTATCTTCAGTACTTCGGTCAAAATGTCCGGCAGCGGAAAATCGTTATGTTTCAAAATCCGGGCGAACGTCATGACTGGATAGCCGTCCGGCTGCCAGCCGTCCCGGATGCGGTTGTCCTGGGGCAGGTAGGTGCTGCTCAGGTACCGCACCGCGGGATGATCGGAAATATCATCAATATCCATCCGCACCAGGGTGGCATCATCCGTATGGACAAAATCTTCGGGCAACTGGTTCATGTTGAGCGCATAGGCATATCGCTGGGCGTTTTTAAGGATATCATCCACCGTGGAAAACTGGGGCAGCAGCTCGGGGTATTTCGGGCAGAAACGCAAGACATCCATACCGTCCACCACGGTTTTGCCCAGCCCCATGGCAACATGAGCGATACCGTCGTCGGATGCCATCGGCGCCACCGGATAGAAGTTAAACGATTTGACCACGCCGGACAGGGTCGGGTAGAAATACCCGTCGCGGGCTTCGCCCATGAGCCGCTGAATAACGATGGCCATCTTTTCTTCCTCGGTGCGGTGGAGCGTGTTGCGGGCAAATGAGCGGGAGTCTTTTAAAAATGTCGATGCATACACACAGGTAATCGCCTTCACCATCTGCTCGATGCGCCGCTCCAGCGATGGATCATTGTTGGGCAGCATATAGGTGCGGTAGATACCGGCAAAGGGATGAAAATAGGCATCTTCGAGCAGGCTCGACGACCGAACGGCCAGGGGAAAGGTATTGAATTCAAGATATTTCTGCAGATCACGGTAGAGCCAGTCGGGGAACCGGCCATTTAAAAAAATATGGCAGACTTCTTCATCGCTGGGATCGGACGAAGTAAACCCGTCGAGACGGTTTTCGGTCATGAAGGCGTCAAAACCTTCCGTAGATACGACCATGGTTTCCGGAACCATGATATTGACGCCTGGAAATTTTTCCTGCAGCACCTCGGATTCCTTTAAAATCTGAGACAGAAACGCCAGTCCCCGGGCCTTGCCGCCCAATGATCCCCGCCCGATTTTGACAAAGTCAATATCCGGATCGTAATCCGCCGAATCAAAATCGGTGATGATTCCGCGCTGACGCCCTTTGCGCCGTTCGTGAAAGCAGGACACCAGAAAATTACGGATATCGGAAATACTGGAAAAATCGGCGATTTTATAAGGCCGCAGCTTGGTGGCCAGCATGATTTCCGCCCGGGCCATCAGCCAGGTGGAATAATGATTATGCTCGGCATGGTAGAGCATGGATTCATCGGGAATGGACGGCAGCGCCTTCTCCATTTCCCTCAGGTTGGATGCCCGGGCAATTTCCCGGCCATCCGGCATGCGGAAGATAAACTCGCCGAAACCGAGATATTTGACAAAAAATGACCGGATATGCGTATGCAGGGCCGGACTGCTCTTGTTGACAAACATGGCCGGGATGGCTTCGGCTCTTTCCCGGTTTTCTTCTTCCGAAGAGAACATCAACAGCTGCACATCCGGCGAGTCTTTTTTGATCATCGACAACAGCTCGATGCCGGCCCGGGGACAGATTTCCCCGTTCTTGGGAAACCGCGCATCGGACAAAACACCGAGCAGATACGGCTTGTACTGTCGATATAAGTTTTCCGCTTCCTCAAAGGAGACGGCGGTTAAAATTTTCGGGCGGGCCCGCATCCGCAGCAGGCGGTGCTCTTCGTTGAGGGCGTCTTCCATCACCGCCTGGGTCTGCAGGACAATCTCTTTATATAAAAGCGGCAGAACGGACGAATAATAGTAAGGCGAGTCTTCCACCATGATAATCACCCGGACCCTGGCCAGTTCGGTATCCCGGGCGATGTTCCAGCGGTCTTCAACGTTTTTGACCTGGGCCAGCAGCAGATCCGCGTTACCGTTCCAGAACAGGATGCGTTCGTAGAGGTCGAGCGTATCGTCCTCAAGGTCCATCATCATGTCAGCATGATTGTGGCTTAAAAGAAAGATGGGCAGTTCCGGGTACTTCTTCCTGGCCCTGCGGGCAAAGGTATGGGGTTCCATGCCATCCACCCGGGGCGTGGTAATGACAAAGTCAAAATTCTTTTTCTCCAGCCGGGAAAAGGCTTCACGGGCCGAAGACACCCAGGTCAGCCGGGGGGGACGGGAAAGATTCAGGCCACGGTATTCTTTGATAATCCGCTCGGCCAGGCGCCCTTCTTCTTCTAAAATAAACGCATCGTACGGACTGGAGAGCAGTAGAATATTGCTGACTTTTTTGGCCATCAACTCATGAAAAACCTTGAATGAGAGGTCAAAATTATCGGCGGCTTTACCATCTGGAAGTGTCATGGGACCTCGTAGTTTATCTATGCATAAATAGTGGTTAAGCGGATGAGTATAGAAAAAATCGCTTTCAAATTCAACCCAATATTCCATTCAGGATGCCCGGCATGTCAATGCCGCTTCTGAAAAACCCGGCTACACCGGCTCATACTTTTTTCCCTGCCGGGAATCCCGGCGCACTAAAACTTCCCGAATCAGGTTGAGGGTCCGGTTCTTGTCCAGGGGCCAGTGCGGCGCCACGAGCTCTTCGGGATGCGGGTCCCCGGTGAGGCGCTGGATGACAACATGGGGGGGCAGGCGCTCGATCACGTCGCACACCAGAGACACATATTCGTCCCGTTCCAGGCAGGTGTACCCGCCCTGATGATACATTCGTTCAAGGGGCGTCCCCCGTACAACGTACAATAAATGCAGTTTGACGCCGTCGATGCCCATGGCCGCGACAGCCCGGGCGGTCTGCAGCATCTGCTCCCGATTTTCACCGGGCAGTCCCAGGATCAGGTGGGCGCAGATTTTGATTCCCCGCCCCTTTGTCCGGGCGACGGCATCTTCGAAACACCGACAGTCATGGCCCCGGTTGATGCGGCGCAACGTATCGTCATGGGCGCTCTGCAGGCCGTATTCCACCCAGACCAGACATCGCCGGGCATAGGATTCCAGAAGTGACAAAACCGGATCGGACACACAATCGGGCCGCGTACCGATGGACAGCCCCACCACGCCTTCGACGGACAGGGCCTCATCGTACAGCCGCGTCAGGGTCTCTGTCGATGCATAGGTATTGGAAAAAGACTGAAAATAGGCAATAAATTTATTGGCCCGGTAACGGCGCCCGACAAAGGCTTTACCGGAAAGAATCTGTTCGGTGATCGACATTCCCCGGGCATGCGCGCCAGTACCCGCCCCCTTCGAATTGCAATAGATGCACCCGCCGGTGGCGACCGTGCCGTCCCGGTTGGGGCAGGTCAGCCCCGCATCAACGGTGATTTTCTGTACCCGGCAGCCGAAGTGCGCACGCAAATAGGCATTCAGGTCATAATAGCGGATTTTATCAGTGTCCATCAGTCATCCTTGACCTCGCTCTGGCGGGGTAATACTATGCCGCAGACATAAGGGTTTCCGGTCAAGCCTGCCGGATTTCAGCCGGATGGCCGGGCGGCCGCCCGTTAAATTAAATGTGAATGGTACCCCATGACAGCATATTATTCAAACAGGTACGATATTATCGTGATCGGTGCCGGTCACGCGGGATGCGAAGCCGCTCTGGCCGCTGCCCGGATGGGCCATCGTACTCTGCTTCTGGCCATCGACCTGGACAAGGTGGCCGCCATGCCATGCAGCCCGTCCATCGGCGGCATGGCCAAGGGCCAGCTTGTCCGGGAAATCGACGCCCTCGGCGGCCAGATGGCCCGCGTGACCGACCAGAGCGCCATTCAGTATCGGGTCCTTAACACCAAGAAAGGCCCCGCCGTCCACTCTTCCCGCACCCAGAACGATAAAGGCCGCTACCACGCGGTCATGAAGGCTGTTATTGAAAAACAGCCCGGTCTGGATTTGAAACAGTGCCTCGTTGAAGAACTGGTTGTCGAAGAATCTCCGTCTGCTTCAACATCTGGTGCCGGCCGGGGGCGCGTCACCGGGGTCATCGACCGGACCGGGTTTGGTTACCTGGCTCCGGCGGTAATTCTGGCCACGGGCACGTTTTTAAGCGGACGGGTCCATATCGGTTTTCATTCATACAAAGCCGGGCGCGCCGGTGAATTTGCATCCTACGGCCTGCCCGCCCAGATGCGACAACTCGGTTTTGAGCTGGGCCGCATGAAAACCGGTACCCCTCCCCGGCTGAAAAAAACGAGCATCGATTTTTCCGCCTTCACGGCCCAGCCCGCCGATCCTGATCCCCGCCCGTTTTCGATCTTTACCGACAAAATCACCCTGCCCCAGCTGCCCAGTTATATTGGATATACCAATTCAACAGTTCACCGGCTTGTTGAAAAAACCCTGAAGCGATCCGCCCTCTACAGCGGAAAAATCAAAGGGGTTTCAGCCCGCTACTGTCCGTCTTTTGAAGACAAAATCGTTAAATTTCCCGATCGGGACCGGCATCAGGTCATCCTGGAACCCGAGGGGCTTCAAACCGATGAGATCTATGCCAGCGGTCTGGGCAACAGCCTGCCCATGGAAATCCAGATCGCCCTGATCCGGGCGGTGGCCGGTCTGGAATCGGCCGAAATCATGCGCCCGGCCTACGCCATTGAATACGATTTTGTCAATCCCCTGCAGTTGAAAGCCACCCTGGAAACCAAGGCCATCGACGGCCTGTACATGGCCGGTCAGATCAACGGTACCTCGGGGTATGAAGAAGCGGCGGCCCAGGGGCTGTGGGCCGGCATTAATGCCGCCTGCCGCCTGCAGGGGCGTCCGCCGTTTATTCTCGACCGGTCCCAGGCCTATATGGGCGTCATGATCGACGATCTGGTCACCCGGGGCACCCGGGAACCCTACCGGATGTTCACCTCCAGAGCCGAATATCGACTGATTCTGCGGGAAGACAATGCCGATCGGCGACTGGCGGAAATCGGTCATGAACTGGGGTTGATTGACGCCGATAAGGTCAAAGATGTACGCGCGCGCGAAAAAATGATCGCCGCCGAGATGGACCGGGTCCGGCATACCGTTATCAAACCGACGCCGGCGGTTAATGCCTACCTTGACGCCCGGGGCAGCAGCGCCCTGAAAAGCGGCGTCCATTTGAGCCAGCTCCTCAAACGGGCCCAGTTGGATTACCAGGCGGTCGACGCCCTGGCCCCGGCCGCCCGGCCGCTGCCCGCCCAGGTGACCGATCAGGTACAGATTGAAATCAAATATGAAGGCTATATCCAACGTCAGCGCAGGGAAATTGCACGCTATAAAGACCTGGAACGGATCAAATTACCCCCCCAATTTGACTTCGGAAATATTCCAGGCCTGTCCAATGAATTAAAACAGAAACTGGGCAGGGTCCGTCCCGCTTCCCTGGGCCAGGCCTCCCGGATTGAAGGCATCACGCCAGCCGCCATCTCCGTGCTGATGGTAGCCCTGAAGGTTTTCAATGCCGGCAAGCCCGGCCGGCAAAAAGATTCATTCCCTTGACATCATGTGTTTTTTAATTACTTTGAACCCGTCAGTTCACCAGACATGCCAACCGGTTTACCCAACAGGAAAAGCAACCTTATGGCCAGCTCAGATTACTATAAAGCGCTAGGCGTTGAGAAAAACGCATCTGCAAATGAAATTAAAAAAGCATATCGCAAACTGGCGATGAAATACCACCCCGATCACACCAAGGGCGACAAATCCGGGGAAGAAAAATTCAAAGAAATCAGCGAAGCATATGCGGTGCTAAGTGATAAGGAAAAGCGGCAGCAATACGATACTTTTGGTTCCAGCGGATTCCAGCAGCGGTATTCCCAGGAAGATATTTTCCGAAATTTTGATTTCGGCGATATTTTTCGTGAATTCGGATTTGGCGGCGGAAAACCGGGCGGCTTCCGGTTTACCTCCGGCGGTGGCCGGAACCACCCTTTTGGAAATATGGGAGGCTGTGGCCGATCACGGCAGGCCCCGGCCAAAGGGACGGATCTGGTCTATGAACTGCCCCTGACGCTGGCGGAAGTACTCAGCGGGGCCCGAAAGAACATCAATTTTCAGCACAACGGACGGTCGGAAAATTTAACCGTCAAAGTCCCCAAAGGCATGATTACCGGAAAAAAACTGCGCCTGGCGGGCAAGGGCGAACCGAGCGCATACGGCGGCCCGGCCGGGGATCTGTATATTAAAGCCCGGATGACACCCGATCCTGATTTTTCCGTCAAGGGGACCGATCTTTATTTGAACCGCACCATCCGCCTGACTGAATCTCTGCTGGGCACCCATGTCACCATTCAAGCGCCGGACGGCAGTGAAAAACGGCTTAAAATTCCGGCCGGTACCCGACACCAGACCCAGATGCGCCTGGCAGGCCAGGGGTTGCCGATCATGAATACGGATCGCCGGGGCAATCTGTTTGTTAAAATCAACGTGGATATTCCTGCAAAGCTATCCGAGCTGCAGACAGAACTTGTTAAAAAATTATCAGAAACAGGCCTTTAACGGGCTGCGACGAATAACCCGGCGGCACCTTTCTCCCAAAATCAATACGGATATTGTATTCGGAAAGACAAAATTTGGATTGTAAGGAAAATTATCTCTTTTATCCCCCCCCTGGAGAGCGGCTGACGCATGCGCGCCGGTCATAAAATTAATTTGACAAATCCCGCCATTGTTGCTTTAGAAGACAAAGAAGTGTTTTTATTAATATATATTGATTGAGAAAATGGCAATGGGTGCCGTGATCGGCAATATCGCTTTTATGTGGCTCTAACGCCAAGGTCATGGACGGGTCAACCGGATATCTGGTTTTAGTCAATTATTTCTTTGTGTTACAAACTATTTTGTCTGGTTTATGTATTATAAAAGCCTTGTACAATACAAATATTGACGCTTTTTTTGCCTGTACCAGGAAATACGGCCCATCCTTTTTATGTTATGGCATGCATATTGCTTGTTGCTAGCCTGATTAATATTTTTTAATGCCGGACACACCGATATTTGTGTTTTATTCGCTCGATTCTTTCACAGGAGCTTAACATGATCATTACTTGCAAGCAGTGCGCTACGGATTATTTCCTTGATGACGACCGCATCAAGCCATCGGGGTCCAGGGTTAAATGCTCCAGATGCCAGCATCTTTTTGTTGCCTTTCCCCCTTCTGCCGAAGATGTCCAATCTCCCCCCCCGTCGCCCCGGGCAAGCGGAACGGAACTGACGGATGAGGCAACACCGGATGTCCCCGATGCAGCGTCTTCAGCAAAACCCGGCGGCAGCAAAATATCGAATCTGGCAGCGGGGATCGGTGGAACACTGGGAGCGGCGGCGGGCGCCGCTTCGCTATTCGCACAATCGGACGAAACAACGGACGGGAAACACCTGGACTCCCCGGCTACCGGCGGGGCCGAAGACCCGACCATGCACGATCTAACTGACGAACTGGATAAAATCCTTGGTTCAGATGAGATGGATGATCTTCTTTCCGCAACGGATGAAACAGATCAGGCGAAAGGGATGGCAGAGCCCGGCCTGAAGGAAGAGGATGATCTTTTATCTGATCTCGATGAGGACCTCGATCTGTTATCCGGCGACCTGGCGGAAAGTGCGACAGACACGAATGAACCGGACCCGGCAGGATATGATCCGGACATTGATGTCCTGGACCTGTCTACTCTTGGCGACGAGCTTGATGGGGCGGGAGATGAACCTCCAGTACCCGATGGCGGCATTGACCTTGATTCAATCCAGCTTGAGGACATTGATTCAGAAATACAAGCCATGCCGTCCGGCCCTGCGGCAGCATCTTTAACTGATTCTGAAGATATTGAGATGGCTGACCTGACCGCCGGACTTGACGAGCTTCTGGGACCCGATACCCATAAGCCGCAGGCGGCGCCATTGAGCGAAGAAGCACAAAACACCGATTCAATGGATACGACGACAGAAGATCAGGAAATTAGCGATCTTTCTGATAAACTCGATAATATTCTCGGAAACGATGAGATGTCTGATTTGTCTGTCGACAAAAGCGATGCACCGGAATCGGAATCAATGGATCTCGACGGTGAACCTGGCATGGCGCTGGACAGCCTGATCGATGAGGTGGAATCCGAAGAGCTGGACTTATCCGATCTTGACGGTGAACTTGATGAAATGTTCAAATCAGAATTGTCTGCATCCAAACCTGAGCATCCGGATATAGACGTGGAACTGGACGGTGATATCGATCTGGACACCATTCAGATTCAGGACCTTGATTTAGAACTGGAAAATATCGAAGAGATACCTCCCCAGCCGAGTGAGGCGGCCACTGGAGAAAACATCTCGGAAGTACAGCAACTGAGCGATCTCGGTATCCAGCTGGAAGAACTGGAGATCCCCGAAGCCGCTCCCGAAGCTTCTGAAGCAGAGGGCTCTACTGAAGAGGATATTCTGAGTACCGAACAGATTGACGATATCGATTTCGATTTCGAACCGGAACAGCCGGATAGTAAAGACGAGGTCCTGGATGACAATTTCGTCCTGGACACCAAACAAATCAAGAATCTTGACCTTGAACTGGATCAGCTGGACCCGGAAATACCCGATCCATCCACGGAGGAGATTTCTCTGGACACTCAGCAAATCGAAGGACTTGACCTGGACTTTGACGACCTTGAAGACGAAAGCCTGGATGAGGCGTTTGGCCTGGATACGAAACAGGTAGACATGCTTGATCTGGATTTGGATCCTGGCCCGAAAGCCACCGCGCCTGCCGAGCCGGCAGAACCGCCGTTAAACGCCAAAGACCAGTCCCCCAATACCGATGAGCCACTGGATATTGAGATAGAAGACATCGAAGAAGTGGCCCCGGCCCCGAAAGAGGCCTTTGACAAGGATGTCAGTATTACGCTGGATACTGACAAGGGAAAACAGGCGGAAGTGCTTAACGTCAACCTTGAACGCCCCGACCTGGAAGACGGGTACAGCGAAGATGACGAGATCGACCTCCCCATTCTGGACCAGCTGCTTGCGCCGGCGGAAGTCACCGATGAGTCTCTCATGGAAGCAGACAACAATACCCTGGCCGTGGAAAATATGGGCCTGAGCGACCAGGGAATGGCCGATCCGGGCATGGATGACCTGAGCCTGGAAGATCTGGAGATAGACAGCCAGAGCCCGAAAGCGGGGGACCTGCCTTCCAAAGAAAATTTATCGGATGTAAATAAAAGTCAACCGGCGATTGAATCCGGAAGCCTCGATTTCGAAGACATTGACATGGCAATGGAAAAGACCCTGACCGACGAGGCTGAAACAGGCGCCGAAAAGCCGGCTGAATCCGCCGCGGCCGGGCCGCCTCCTCTGGACAGCACGTCACCCGCGGAGGAATCCAAAACAACTGCCAGGCTGAAATTAGATCCCGTCAAAGACTCCGAAGCCAAAACATTGGGCCCTGTTGTGGAAGACGCCGCGTTCCCAAAAAAGAAAAGCCGGAAGTCATTGATTGCCCTTTTACTCATAGCGCTGCTGCTGGGCGGTCTGTATCTATTCAATATGATGGGAATTAAAATTCCCTACTTGAGCAACATGATGGGCGCCGGCACGCAGCAGGTGGCCAATGATCCGGGTAACGCGCAGCTGAAAACAGTGGGAATCGACAGCAAGTTCGTCACCAGCAATAATTCGGGACGGCTGTTCGTCATTACCGGCAAAGTGCTCAATCAGTACAAACAGCCCCGGGGATCGATTCTGATCAAAGGCAACATTTTTGCCAAGGGGGGAAAACTGATCAAGGCCCGATCAGTTTATTGCGGCAATTCCCTTTCTGATCAGGATCTGGGCACCAAAGCCCTGGCCGACATACAGAAAAACCTGTCAAATAAAGCGGGCGCCGGCAGTCTCAAAGTGCCCCCTGGCAAAACAGCGCCATTTATGATTGTTTTTGCAAATCTGCCATCTGACATCGAAGAATTTTCCGTTGAGGTGATCCGCTCTGTCGCCCGGTAACCGGGACAGACCATAAAAGACCGGGAAGAAAAATTACGGGTGACTCAGCTGTTTTTGGCTTGACTCCAACCCCCGGCGCTGGTAGATAGCGACGCAAAGAATCGGCGATGTAGCTCAGGTGGTCAGAGCATGCGGCTCATATCCGCAGTGTCCGGGGTTCAAATCCCTGCATCGCCACCACGAAATCCAGATAATCCCAATGTAATCAAATGGTTGCATTGGGATTATTTCGTCTGGTGGCCATGTAAATTCGCACTGGCACAACGAGTGGCGCAATCCTGGCACAACCGCCTGCCCTCTCTGGCTCAATGTACCTCACAACCGAGAGGACAGAGCCATGCACACCCCATCCTACCTGCTGAAAAATTCCTTTGGTATTTACCACCTCCGCCTTGCCGTTCCCAAGCATCTACGGCATACTGTCGGCAAGCGTGAAATAAAGAAGACCCTGCGGACAGGGAACCGCCGTGAAGCCCTTAGGAAGGCCCGACGACTGGCAACGCAATATCAAGATTGGTTTGATCAAATGAGTGAATATGACGACATCCTGAACAATCCACTGAACAAACAGTTAAAGTTTGACACCATCACGACCAATCCTGACGGCACCGTAACCGCCACAGGTGTTGAGCTTGACCAAGATAACATTGAAGCAGATACCGCTGCCCTACAGCAAATCCTCAACAAATCAGCAACGACGCCTCAGGCCAGCATCACCCTTCAGGAACTCATTGACGAGTACCTGGAGGCTATGGAGGAAGAGTGCAATACCAAAACCATTGCAGGATACAGGGCACACCTGACGACCTTTCTAGAGATACTGGGCGACGTCCCCATTGCTACCATCACTCGGAAACAAGCCAGGGAATCGGTCAATAACCTGAAAAAGCTGCCACCGAACCGAAACAAATCCAAACTGTACCGTGACCTATCCATTGCAGCCATCATCCAACTGAAACCTGAACAGGTGATGTCTGTAACCACGGTCAGGCTGTATGTGGAACGAATCTTGGCCCTGTTTGATTTTGCCATTGTTGAACAACACCTCACCGGCACTAATCCCTTCTCCAAACTGAAACCAAAGAGGACGACCAGGGCGGATCAGGAACGGAAACAGTTTACCACTGAGGATATTGCGGCCCTGTTCGACCCGGATCACTTCAAACTTGTTGCCGGTAAACCGTCTCGGTACTGGATACCAATTATAGCAGCATATACCGGAATGAGGCTTGAGGAGATATGTCAGCTGACCACACCGGATTTGCAAATGGTTGGCGACATCATGTGCATTGATATCAATGACGACGGAAACAAACGGCTCAAAAACCAAGCCGCCTTTCGTCGCATTCCCATACATTCACACCTTGAGAAGATCGGCTTTATCGACTTTGCCAGTAAACAGCAGGGCAAGCTGTTTCCGGAACTGACCAGAGCCAACGGAAAATTAGGCCACCACTTCAGTAAATGGTTCCGACGGTACCGTGAGCAGTGTGGAGTCACGGAGCCCGGCAAAACCTTCCACAGTTTCCGGCACACCGTGGCCACGCAGTTCAAGCAGGCAGACATTGAAGAGACAAAAGCAGCCGCTATCCTGGGCCATTCCGTCAATGGTGAAACATACGGCCGGTACGGCAAAGAGTACCGGCCGGAGCAGTTACAAAAGGTGATCGAGGTGCTTAACTACGGTAACATGGTACAGTGAATAGACAGAAAACCGCGTACAACTTTGATGCTTGTACGCGGTTTTTCATCTCAATATCAAAGTAAAAACCGTAATAATTTCAAGATAAAGCGACCACGCACTATACAACCGAAAATCTACAGTTTTATAAAGGTAGACGAAAGCCCGTGCGCCCGCGCGACTAAACGCGCCCGCGGCAACAAATCTACGTAAGCCCATCTTACGACCTGCTATCCCTGCAAGCGTAATTAAAAGGCGCACAGGGATAAATCTATGATCCACCGCTCTCTCAGGGAGAGCGCATTAGCCAGTTCAAGCCTCCAGCATGCTGGACGGCTGCGGCCGTCATTTGAGTCACTTCACTAGCGCGGTACTTCATTTTATTTCCGCTACTTTATAAATCATAAAATTATTTCATATATAGAAGGCAGGATAATTCTAAACAATGTCTTTAGGTTGTGATATAGTTTCAGCGTACACAAACCGTGTACAAGCTGAAACCTTGTACACACTTATGCAGGCTCCGGGAGCTTCTGGATATCTGTGAACGTGGAAAGGGTGGCCGCCGCCTGTGGATGGACGGCGACCGATGTGGAAAGTACAGCTTTTATGGTGTGTTATGACTGATAATGAAAAGATCTTCACCGCTGAAAAAATCAGGAAAATTGCCCGGACGGCCCGCCTCTGCGAAACCCTGGGGCGTGACTGTGGCCGATTTTTCAAATATGCTCACGGCCTGGATACTATTACCGGGTGTCCATATCTGATCTATTCTTTATCACAAAATAAAGACGGGTACCGACTTGAGTACCTCGGTGAACGGTATGAAAATGAAGGGATTAACCTCACCGACACTCTCGAACGCTTCGGCGCTGATGGTTTTCCGTTATCCTATGGCCTGATTGGTTATGACACGGAATACGAAACGCGGGACAGCGGCGGTCACCTTATGTTATCTCATCAACTCGCCTTCATGGTCTCCGGTGTCCGTTTTGGCCTGGTCATCTCTGCTGATCTTCATCCGTCCAGTATCTGCAACGCTGATTTACGGTTCTCCGACTCCTTCTTTTTGGAACTGCTGGAGCAGATTGTAAGACGACTTGCGGGGCTCAGCATAAAAACCTGGCATTGTTTTGCCCACTTCTCGTTAGCAGAAGGTAGCTGGCTGGATAACCGGCCGGAAAACCAACTTAAGCACCGGGGCCGCAATACCTGGAAAAACTCACGGACTATAAAACGTGATAAAAAGACCTGGCTCGGTGATGTTGAACTCATTCGACACGAACGGCTGCGGAAAAATGGTCAATCATACAAAACACCGAAATACGACAAGGTTCACCTGTGCTTTGGTGATACTCTGAACCTATATCCCGGCAACCTTGCCAAAGTCGCTGATGGCCTCGGTTTTGAAAAGGGCGACCCAAAAGGAGACATATCAAAAATGAGCAAGGTCAAAAAGGACAATTTTGAAGACTTCTGCCGGTACGGTGTCCGTGATGCCATCCTCTGTACTGCTATCCCTCTGGACATCCACAGCCGGTTTTACTGCCTTGGTATTGATTTCAAACCTCGGACAGCTGCATACTCAGAAGCATTTTTTAAGTCTTTTTTTACCGACCACTATAAAGAGTACGGCAAGGACTGGCGGCAGTTGCTCGGACAGGTCTACGGATTCACCTCTGACAAACCGTACCAGCACTGGACACCGGGAGCCGTGCAGAAGCGTTGTCTTGAACAGTGGTACCATGGCGGCCGCAATGAGGTACACCGGGTCGGTTGTTTCGGTGAAGCATATTACCATGACCTTACCTCGGCGTATCCATCGGCCGTGATCATGATGGCTTCAGATTACAATTTCAGCCGTTCCCGGCATCACTGGGCCACCGACGCTGAAAAGGAAATAAACAAACTGCGAAAGCTCGGCCCTTATCAGCCCCATGCCGTGGCACTCTTTTGCCGGTTTAAGTCTGATGCCGTGCCCATGTTTCCGGCCAATGTTGACGGGGCCGTTGTCTTCCCGCAGACCTTTCATGGTACCGTGACCTGGCCGGAATATTGGACAGCGGTAAATCTTGACCTGCTGGAAGAATGTACAGTCATTGAACTGACGGTCTTTGATGAACTGCCCGGACGACACCTGCTGAAAAAGATAGCGGAACTTTTGCAGAAACGGAAAACCGACAAGCTGTTATATAAAAACCTGCTCAACTTCCAATACGGGAAAACAGTGCAGGGCGTCTCCGGTACAGTGCCTTTTTCGTCCATATCGTGTCCAGCTCTCGGTGCATACATGACCGGCTTTTGTCGGGCTTCAGTCGGTGAACTGGCGAACCTGAACAAAGACTATTATGCCATAACAACCGATGGCTTTATATCACCGCATGAACATCTTAAAACCGATGCCTTCAACAGGCCAATAGCTGAACGGCTGCAAGACCTGGGATACGAATGGATAGGGATAGATGCTTATGGATCTGAATCATTTTTTATCAAAACCCGAGGGTATGCGCCCTGGGATGAGGAGACTGAAAAAGGGAAAATCGCCGCAATGGGTGTTCAGGCTCGTCAAGATGTGACCAGCCTGATCAAGCAG
>Ga0256846_1000311_pt1 | contig 20676 bp, 14 predicted proteins | sample TevniametaG_FD_189098 | JGI IMG/M metagenome (GOLD analysis project Ga0256846, IMG submission 189098) | Tube worm associated microbial communities from hydrothermal vent at the East Pacific Rise, Pacific Ocean - Tevnia | ecosystem: Host-associated > Annelida > Integument > Unclassified ...
CTGTACCTAATGTTTACTATGAAAATCAAATGGCGTAAATGGTTCCGCATCATTCACCGTGATTTAGGATATTTCTTTGCTATCCTGACAATTGCTTATGCACTTTCGGGTATAGCGGTTAATCATTTAAATGATTGGAATCCAAATTATATTATCGAAAATAAAAAATTCAAAACCTCAATTGCAAGCAATAAAGCCAATATATCTAAACAAACGGTTGTAAATATACTGAAAAAATTCGGTGAGGAAGATAACTATAAAAAGCATTACTTTCCTTCGTCAGAAAAGTTGAAAATATATTTCAATGATGGTAGTATTGTTGTGGATTTGCAAACAGGCAATGCCCAATATGAAACAATCAAACGGCGTCCCATATTCCATACGGTAAACTATCTGCATTATAATCCCGGCAAATGGTGGCTTTGGTTCTCAGATTTTTTTGCAGGCTCCTTAATTGTCCTCTCAATAACGGGTTTGTTTGTAATTAAAGGAAGAAAGGGCTTCAAATGGCGTGGTGCAATTATTGCTACACTTGGATTGATTTTGCCTGTTCTGTTTTTACTGCTCTATTATTGACATTTAATTAACAAATACTATTTCCAGACTGCCCGAGCGTGGGTAGTGGATTATTCCGTTTATTGTTTCTGAGATAATTTTCATCTTGATTGTATTGACATTCTGTCGCTCAATCTTCACCTGAAAGATATTGTCTGCATCTCCTATCAAATCCCGCTTGCTTAATTCGACTGTAAATTCAAAAGGCTCGGAAATTATTAATTTTATTTTGTCTTTGTCGGAGATTTCTCTCTTAGCTTCTATTCTGATATAAATAGATGAGTCATCATTTCCGAAATACACCGATGACAGCAACTCGGCAGAAGAGTGCATAGCATCCATTGCCAAAGAAGTGTTATAGAGACCCGCTCCCTCCCATTGCTTAATATCCATTTTTTTTATATCGGGCGTAATTTTTGTTTTCGCTTGTTGTAATAATTGCTTGGATTGAATTTTGCTAAATGGCTTAAACAAATATTTCGGTACATCTTCGCCAAGATATGTATAAACATTAATCAATAAACTGCGGAACATAATATCGAAGTCGGGCTTATTTGGTGCTTGATGTGTATCGTGATACCACCAGAACCAATCGCTTCCCTCAGCAATATGAATTTCATCAATAGCCGCCTTAATATCCTTTCCTTTCTGATTCCCACTTGCTTCCTCAATTGCCTTACGTGCCTCTCGGAGTGCATTCCAAGCATTGATATGTTCTTTCTGTCCAATCCAAATATCAAAGTTAGCATTAATCCACGAACCGGCTCGCAGATAATTCATAGGACGCAAATAGTTTATAGATTGTTCATCTGTGGCTTCGCTAAAAGTAATCGTCCGAAGTTCAGGCTCATTGCTCAATCCTGTAAAAAGTGCATCAAGGAATGGCTTACCGTTATCTTTATAGAATTCCCAGCAGTTCTCTCCATCTAAAATAATTGGAACAACAGCGTGCCGAAGACTATCCTCACCATAATGAGAACTAATTTCCCAGCGAACATATTTCAAACGATTAATAAAATCACTTGCCGCTTCCTTCGGATTCATAGCGGAATAATTAAAGCCTATTAAGTCTGAAAGCAAGCGGTCGCGAAAGAAAATAATTAATTCGCCTTTATCGGTTTTAAACCGTCTGGGGAAAAACCTTTCGAGACGGTTAACGGAATTATTGAATGAGGCTGTCATAATCCCTTCGTCCGTTGCCACCCATTTAATTCCCGACTCAGCAACAAGTTCCATAATTTTATTTGATACTGCTCCCTCGGGGGGCCAAAGACCGTTAGGTTTTTTGTCAAATCGGTTGGAATAAAAATCAATTGCTTTGCTCAAATGCCATTGTGCATCTTGCGGCTCTTGGAATGCAGGCTTTGGTAATATATTATTCGGCATTGCCTCGCTCGCAGAATTAGTATCAAATAGTAGGGGCAAGATAGGATGATACATTGGCGAAACAGATATTTCCAAATTGCCCAAATCTTGCAAACGCTTCATAGTAGGAGTAATTTCTGACAGAATATCCTTCTGTATTGCAAATAATAATTGTTTATCTTCCTCACTAAAATTACGCCCTTTTGCAAATAAATATTTGACATCATTCCTTTGTCGCGAAACTTGACCGAACCAAGTCAGATTGTACCATATTTGCAAATCCAACCAATCCTGCACATTGAAAGCGGAAATATCCGAACTTTTTGCCATCTCATATAATTCTGCAAATCTAAGCTCGGGCAAAATCATATTTGCTTCGTTGCAAATAAAAAATGATTTTAGAATTTCACTTTTGTCATTGTCATTCAGTTCATCAGCCCTTTTGCGGGTTAAATTCAAAATCTTTTCATCAACATTATTCCGAGCGTAATCCTCGGCTTGCATTATCATAGACGGTACTATGTTAATTGTCTGCTTAATTGAAGGATAATTAAAAAATAAAGCAGGCAAATCATAATAATCCTTAATTCCATGAAGCCTTACCCAAGGAAGTTGATATTTCCCGTTAATTTTATAATACGGTTGATGCTGATGCCAGAGTATTGCAATTTTGAGAGATAACATTTTTTTAATAAACTTTTGAATTTTATTATAAATAAGAATTAAAAAATAAGTTAAATTTGTAATGTTTCAAACTAAATTTTTATTTTTTTTATTACGGAGAACAAAAAATGGAGAGATTTAACAACTTCATCAACGGCAAATGGGTAGAGCCGCAAACAGGCAAATATTTTAAAAATATAAACCCTGCCGATATTAGCGACATAGTCGGCGAGTTTGCCGAATCAGGTCAAGCAGACGTAGATGAAGCGGTAAAAGCCGCACGCGAAGCATATAAAACATGGAAAAAAGTACCTGCACCCAAGCGCGGTGATATTATCAAAAAAGCCGGCGACATATTCCTCAGAAGGAAAGAAGAAATTGCTAAAATAATGACACGCGAAATGGGTAAACCGGTTTTCGAGACTCGCGGCGATATTCAGGAAGCAATTGATACAGCATATTATTCAGCTTCGGAAACACGCCGTCTTTTCGGGCATACCGCACCCAGCGAAATGGACAACAAAATGAATATGTCCTTCCGCGTACCTATCGGCGTTTGCGGTATTATTACGGCATTCAACTTTCCTTTGGCAGTTCCCTCTTGGAAAATTTTACCGGCAATTGCCGCCGGCAATACTGTCGTATATAAACCCTCGAAAGATGTACCTCAGGCAGGCGTAGTATTTGCAGAAGTAATGGAAGAAGCCGGCGTTCCTCCCGGTGTTTTCAATGTTGTATTGGGCAAGGGCTATATGGGTAATATGCTTGTCGAGCATCCCGATATTGACCTAATCGGCTTTACCGGTTCGACCGGTGTCGGATTCAAAATCGGCGAAATCTGCGGAAGAACAAATAAAAAATGTTCGCTCGAAATGGGCGGCAAAAACCCGCAAATTATTATGCCCGATGCAAACTTTGAAGTCGCTATTGACGGCGTCCTTTGGGGTGCTTTCGGTACAACGGGACAGAGATGTACAGCTACTTCTCGCCTGATTGTTCATAAAGACGTTTATGATGAAATTCTTGATTTGCTCGTAGAAAGAACAAAAAAACTAAAACTCGGCAGTGGGCTTTTACAGGAAACGGAAGTCGGTCCTGTTATTCATGAGAAGCAACTCGAAACTTGCGAATACTATTGCAAAGTGGCAAATGAAGAAGGTGCCCGTCTTGTAATTGGTGGCAATAGAGCCACAGGCGGCGAATTAGACAAAGGATATTTCTTTGAGCCGACAATCTTCGCTGATGTTACGCGTGATATGAGATTATTCCAGGAAGAAGTTTTTGGTCCTGTTCTTGCAGTTACAAAAGCGGATTCATTCGAGCATGCTATTGAATTGGCAAACGATATTGAGTTCGGACTTTCATCGTCAATTTATACAAGAAATGTAAATGATGCTTTCCGTGCAATACGCGACATCGAAGCAGGTATCACATACATTAATGCTCCGACAATCGGTGCCGAAGCACACATGCCTTTTGGTGGAGTGAAAGGTACAGGCAACGGACATCGCGAAGGCGGCTGGACGGTCTTTGATATTTTCACTGAATGGAAAACCGTCTATGTGGACTTTTCTGATAAATTACAAAGAGCGCAGATTGATAATTATTAATCTCTGTCCTTTTATTTATGTAAAAAAAGAGACTATCCAATATGGTAGTCTCTTTTTTATTTTTCATTCCTAAGAGATGGCTGGGGTGAGGAGCGGCTGTTTTAAACTCACCCCTCCGTCAAAGCTTCGCAAGTCCACCCCTCTTGCAGATGGAAACTGAAAAGCAATAAACGTATTTCAACCGCACCCCGAAGGATGCGGTTAACAAAACTCAATACTCCAAATAACAATGTCATTCCTGCGCAATAATCGAAAGATAATTAATTAATCTTTCGGTTTGCTGAGAGAAGCCTTGAAGAAATCACGATTAAGCCTTGCGATAAACTTAACGGAGACCTCCTTAGGGCAAGCGGCTTCGCATTCATAATAATTGCGGCAATTGCCAAATCCCTCATCGTCCATAGTTTGTACCATAGCAAGAGCGCGGCGTTTTCTCTCCGGTTGCCCCTGCGGCAGGTAGCTGAACTGTGAAACTTTTGCAGAAACGAAAAGCATAGCGGCACTATTAGGACAAGCCGCCACGCAGGCACCGCAGCCGATACAAGCGGCGGCATCCATAGCCAAATCGGCATTTTCCTTAGCAATCGGTAGATTATGAGCATCTTGGGCATTGCCGGTATTGACGCCAATATATCCGCCGGATTGAATAATTCTATCGAATGCCGAACGGTCAACCATTAAATCCCTAATAACGGGAAATGCCTTAGCTCTGAACGGTTCTACATAAATCGTCTCGCCGTCTTTGAATTTACGCATATGTAACTGACAGGTAGTAGTCGCTTTTTCGGGACCGTGCGGTGTGCCGTTAATTGTCATAGAACAGGCACCGCATATTCCTTCGCGGCAGTCATGCTCGAAAGCAACAGGTTCCTTACCATCACGAATAAGTTGTTCATTGAGAACATCAAACATTTCGAGGAAGGACATATCTTCTGAAATATCGTTCAAATTATATTCTTCAAAATGTCCCTTAGCATTGGCATTTTTCTGCCTCCATACGTGAAGATTTATTTTCATTATTTGTAACTCCTGACAGCTAATTTCACATTTTCAAATGTAAGTTCTTCTTTATGCAGTTCCGGTTTTTCGCCGATACCTTTGTATTCCCATGCGGCAACGTAGCTGTATTCTTCATCATTACGCTTTGCCTCTCCATCGGGGTATTGATGTTCTATGCGGAAGTGAGCGCCGCAGGATTCGTCTCGGTCGAGTGCGTCCCATAGCATCACTTCTGCAAATTCAAGGAAATCAGCGGCACGTAGGGCTTTTTCAAGCACAAGATTGAGGTCTTTTCCTTCGCCTGTAATTTTGACATTTTCCCAAAATTCCTTGCGGAGTTTGGGGACAAGTTCCAGAGCTTTCTTCAAACCCTCTTCGTTGCGTGCCATACCGCAGTACTCCCACATAATCTTACCCAATTCCTTGTGGAATTCGTTGGGTGTACGCTTGCCGTTAATACTTAGCAGTTTATTGATTTTTTCCTCTGCATCTTTTTCGGCTTGCTTAAATTCCGCTTGGTCTGTACTAACCGGTTTTAATTCAGCCTTGTTCGAGGCAAGAAAATCACCGATAGTATATGGAATAACGAAATATCCGTCAGCCAATCCCTGCATCAAAGCACTTGCACCAAGCCTGTTAGCACCATGGTCAGAGAAGTTTGCTTCACCAATCACATGGAGACCCGGAATAGTGGACATCAAATTATAATCAACCCAAAGCCCGCCCATAGTATAATGCGAAGCAGGATAAATCATCATTGGTGTTTCGTAGGGATTATCTCCGGTAATACGCTCGTACATTTCAAATAGGTTGCCGTAGCGTGCTTCAATTACTTTCTTTCCTAATCTGTTAATAGCATCGCGGAAATCGAGATATACTCCATAGCCTGTCTGTCCTACACCGCGACCTTCGTCGCAAACTTCTTTTGCAGAACGGGAGGAAATATCTCTCGGTGCCAAGTTGCCGAAGCTCGGATATTTTCTTTCGAGATAATAATCTCTTTCTTCTTCCGGAATATCGTTCGGGTTTCTCTTATCGTCTTTTTTCTTTGGTACCCAAATTCTACCGTCATTACGCAGTGATTCACTCATTAGAGTAAGTTTCGACTGGTGGTCGCCACTTGAAGGAATGCAAGTAGGATGAATCTGTGTATAGCTGGGATTTGCAAAAGCGGCACCTTTTTTATAAGCACGATAAGTAGCCGTAACGTTGCACATTTGTGCATTTGTTGATAAATAGAATACGTTACCATAGCCGCCTGTTGCAAGTACAACTGCATCGCCCCAGTGCGATTCGATTTTTCCTGTTAGCAAATCACGGACAACAATGCCGCGTGCAAAACCATCAATCAAAACAACATCAAGCATTTCCTTACGCAAGTGCATCTTAACGGTTTTCTTGCCAATCTCTTTGGAAAGTGCTGAATATGCACCAAGTAACAGCTGCTGTCCTGTCTGTCCTCTGGCATAAAATGTTCTGGATACCTGCGCTCCGCCAAATGAACGATTAGCAAGCAGTCCACCGTAATCACGTGCAAAGGGAACTCCCTGAGCGACACATTGGTCAATAATACTATTACTGACCTGAGCCAAACGATAAACATTTGCTTCGCGAGAGCGGAAGTCGCCACCTTTTACAGTATCATAAAATAGTCGCCAAATACTATCGCCGTCATTCGGATAGTTCTTTGCGGCATTGATACCGCCCTGAGCCGCAATACTATGCGCCCTGCGCGGACTGTCGTGATAAGTGAAAGCATCGACCTCATAGCCGAGTTCAGCCATAGAGGCGGCGGCAGAAGCACCCGCAAGCCCTGTGCCGACAATTAATACTTTGTATTTTCTTTTGTTTGCAGGGTTCACCAATTTCATATTGAAACGATGCTTATCCCATTTTTCCTGAATAGGTCCTGCCGGAACTTTTGAATCTAATTTCATACATTACCTCCCACTATTCCAAATAAAACTGATAAAGGTATTGAAACCAGACAAAGAGAAATAAAAAATGAGAGAGCAACAGATGCTTTCTGAATTTTTGGAAAATATGTAGGATTATTCCAACCTAATGTCTGGAACATACTCTGAATGGCATGATTCAAATGGAAACCGACAATGATAACGGCAATCATATAGCCGATAGCAATAAGCGGATTTCTAAAACCGAGAACAACCATATTGTAAACATTTGTTCTTTCGAGATGTACGGCAAGCGAATTGGCAGTAACTGCCAAATTGTGCGGTGTATATATCTCTTTGGTAACATCTGCCGGATTGGTTATGCCCAAGGTTAGATGCGATATGTGATAAATTACAAATAGTAAAATAGCACTTCCCGTCCATAGCATTGTTCTGGTGGTAAGCTTTGCCTCAATATACTTTTTTACGGCATATTTATCAGGCTTGGCATCCATATTGTCCAGCTTCAATGAAATCGAGGTCCATATATGCAGTATAAATGCTACAAGCAGACCTATTCGAACTATCCATAAAATTGGTCCTAGACTGTGGAGAAATTGCGAGTATGAATTAATTGCGTCCGGTCCCAGGTATATCAACAGATTACCAAGTGTATGAACAACAACATACATTACAAGCATTACTCCGGTTACAGCCATCACAATTTTACTCATAATTGATGATTTTAAATAACCCAATACGCTCATTTTACCTTAAATATTAATGAAAAAAATAATTAACTGTATCTATACAATACAAACTTAAAAAAAATGTAGTTTTAATTTTAAATTTTCTTAAAAAATAAATTCTTTTCAAAAGCAATCACTACTAATCCACTCAAACTATCTTTAATAATTGCTCTAAAATTCCATTTCTTATTATCTGTATCTTTCAATGCAAAGAAAGGCTGATGAACAAAATCGGAAATAGATATAGTGCCGCTTGGTATTTGCTCGGGCTGTTTGAAATAATTTAGCGATGCAATATACCTATATCCTCTCCTATAAGCTAAATCCAATAGCCGCCCGGCTTTGATTGCCGCCGCTCCTTGCTTATCTATACATAGTCCGAAACCGGACAAACAAATGTTATCCGATGAGTATGCAATTACCCCATCATCAAATTCAATAATTTTCCCATCGGGGATATTGGCATCTATTTGTTTTTTAATTCTTTCTATATTATTTCGTTTCAGTTTTCCGCTTGCGATTAGTTCTTTTTCGGAATGTAATAAATACGAATGACTAAATATTAGGATTACAATTATTGCCAAAGTTGATATGATTTTTCCGGTCGTAATATTTTTAATATATTCTCTTAGCAAAATAGCAAGCAGAAGATTGAATACAACAACTTGATTGAAAAAATACCAATAACCCTGTTCCCAGAAATTTACAAAAAGCAAAATATACAGAGATTTTAGGCTGACATAAAGGCTAAGTACTTTAAGCACAAACAGCCATTTGTGATTTTCGGCAAATTTAGTCTTGGCAAGCACTCTCGCAATAAGAGGGACAAACAAAAGCGGAATAAGCAGTGGCAACACTCTAGAAAATAGATGTTCGCCGGATAGATAGTCGAATGACCTACCCGTAACTAATGAGTTGAAAATATGTCCGATATTATTCGGACTGAATGATGATTTATGCAGTCCGCTAACGGGTAGTATTAATCCGTACTCAATTTGATTGTAAATCAGATATACAACAATAACAATAAACGGCACTAAACCGACAAATACTAAATTGGAAATTTTTTTACCTTTTCCGAATTTCAATGCTACTGCAATAAATGCAATAAGTAAAAACACTTCATCAAGCCGCGCCAAAATTAATAATGTTAGTATAATTCCCGACAAAGAATAATAATTAGTATCGCTCAGTTTGTCATAAATATATCGGTTGGTAATCAATAGGAAAAAAGCAAATATCATTAGGGTCAAACCACTTTCCAAACCGTTGATTATTGACCAAGGCGAATAGTGCTGTCCAAGAGCCATTGCAAATAACATATAGAAAAACCCCGGAAATATTGCGAATAATGCAAGAAAATGCGAATCTGTGATTTTATAAAATTGAAGAAAGAGAATCAGATATGCGGCAAGCGATAACAATAAACTAAGAACAAACGCTGTTTGAACCTGTTTGGATTTATTGCTTGTATCCCCAAAAGCAATATTAAGTATATTCTGCCAAAGGAAGTGATAGCCGTTTGTAGGATTTATCCCGTCATAAGTGTTAATACCTGTTTTTGAATGATTATCAGCAATGCACAGATAGTAAAAAGCATCATTATCAAAAGTAGATGAACTAATAGCAGTCTTACTACCCGCATTCTGCCGGCTAAGCGAATGATGAAGCCGAAGCGGAAAATACAATGTCAATGTTGTGATGACAAACAAAAATAACAATGTGTAAAACTTATTTTTCATCTAATCCAATTATTTTATAATTTTCAAAATAAAAATTTTATATTTGTTTAATTGAAATTATGCTAAAAATAATTTAAAACAAAATAGAAATGCTAATAATTTCTATTATTTTTAAAATTGCCGAACAAAATCGGCAATAAATTTGTTCTTTTTGAAAGTGAAAATGAGTTTTAATAACATATATATTTACTTGAAATGGCAGTAAAACAAGAAGCATGGGGCAGTCGCGTTGGGCTGATTTTAGCAATTGCAGGTAATGCCGTAGGACTGGGCAACTTCCTTAGATTCCCTGTCCAAGCGGTACAAAATGGTGGTGGTGCATTTATTATACCCTATCTAATTTCATTTTTGATTATGGGTATTCCACTTCTTTGGGTCGAATGGTCTATCGGGCGTTTCGGCGGAGCGAGGGGGCATCATTCCACTCCATTTATTATGCACAGTATGGGCAAGCGCGCCCTATGGAAATATATAGGTGTATTCGGTATTTTTGCCAATATTGCAATAGCATCATATTATTGTTACATTGAAAGCTGGACCTTGTCCTATATTTATCATAGTATTATAGGTACTTTCAACGGAATGAGCCAAGCGCAGGTGTCGCAGTTTTTCGATAATTATCTTAATGTAATGTTTTCAACGAGTGGTATTCCTTATGAAGCAATTATTTTCTTTGTATTCTGTTTGATATTGAATACTTGGATATTGAGTCGTGGGCTTAGAGGTGGTATTGAGATAGCCGCAAAAATTGCCGTTCCTTTACTTATTATTTTCGGAATATTCCTTGCTATCAAGGCGTTCACATTGAAAGCCGGCGTTGATGGTGCAATTTTTGATGGGACACTCGGTTTCAGCTTCCTATGGACTCCGCACTTTGATTCATTGGACAATCCCAAGGTTTGGCTTGCGGCGGCAGGACAGATATTTTTTACGTTATCAGTAGGTATGGGTTCAATCCAATGCTATGCTTCGTATCTAAAAGAAAAAGAAGATATAGCCCTTAACTCGATGTCTGCCGGTTGGATGAACGAATTTGTCGAAGTTGTTCTTGGTAGTGCAATTATTATCCCGATTTCAATAGGATATTTCGGTATTGACAAAGTGATTGGATTAGTGGAGAACGGAGGTATGGGACTTGCTTTCCGCACATTGCCATTTCTATTTACGCAATGGGGTAGTTTGCTCGGAGCGATTGCAGGTGTAGCCTTCTTCGGTTTGCTGTTCTTCGCAGGTATTACTTCATCTCTGGCAATGGGTACTCCGATAATGGGCTTCCTGCGTGATGAATATAAATGGAAAAGAAAACCTGCGGCTTACGCTTTTGGGTTGTCGATATTTATTTTTGGGCTTCCGACAGTCCTGTTTTTACAGCAAGGTGTATTCGACGAATATGATTATTGGGGTGGCACTGTCTCGCTTGTTGTTTTTGCTATGCTCGAAGTAATTCTTTTCTCTTGGGTTTTCGGTATAGAAAAAGGTTGGAAGGAAATCAACAGAGGTGCGGATATTAAAATCCCCATTATTTACAAATACATACTAAAATATGTTACGCCCGTTATGCTGATTGTTGTTTTTCTTGCCGCGTTGCTCAGACCGGCTGATGATGATTGGACTAAAATGGGAACTAATGAATGGGAGTTTCACGAGAGCAGTATTATCGGTCAAATATTTCATCTCGGTAAAGGTCCAAATAAACAATACTTTGCCGATAAGTTCTACTCGGAAGTGGACGGAGAAATTACTGACATTAGCACAGGTGAACAGGGATATATTGAAATTTCACAAGAGAAAGACGGGCAAATGAACACTCTTGCAAAATACTCTTTCGCTAGTGATGTTCAACTATTAGTGAGACAAGGCGACAAAGTAAATATAGGACAAGCACTCTATCAGGGTTCTGTTATCAATAATATATTTTTTATTGATATTTCCCGAGTGCTACTCTTGTTGCTATTTATGGGTATATCCTTCTTAGTTTGGAATGCCTATCGGAAAAATAAAAAAATATTAGATAATTTATAAAGAGGATTATTATGGATACGGTACCATTGATATTTATGTTTGTAACCGAACTTACAATAACGGCAATTACAGCCTACTTTTTTATTAGAGTGCTAACAATAAAGAAGCCGAAAGAATAAAGTGAATATACCTTTTCTCTTTCTTCCTGCTCAATCTAATACAATGGGCAGTAAGTCTAGTCTTTGTAATTGATAGCTATAATTGTTGAATATACTTATAAAGTAGATGGAGATGGTAAATAACATAATGGCAAATGAATATATATTTCTTATCATTATGGAACGCTATCATTTATTTACTTGATTTTCAACAACTAATCTTATCAAATTGTTGTTGTTCCTACCGGTTTTTCGTAATAAATACCGAGTATGTTTCACGCAACGATATGATTAAATGCTTATAATGGATAATAATCGTTTAATATTGATGAATGAAACTGTGTGTTTCATTCGAAGAATTAATTTTTCCACATTGCAATAATAAACGGATATTTTTTGATAATTTGGATTTACACTTTTGACTAAAAATGAAATAGATTTTAATGGCTTTGAAATTAATTAAACAAGACGAAAAAGAACATAAATATAAAATTCTTGACGGATTAAATGAAGAACAGCGTGAGGCTGTTACAACTATTCACGGACCCGTCTTAATTGTTGCCGGTGCCGGTAGCGGTAAGACGCGTGTATTAACTCATCGTATAGCATTTTTGATTGAGCAGGGTATTGCGCCGCATAATATTATTGCACTTACATTCACAAATAAAGCGGCGGCAGAGCTGCGCGAGCGTATTGCTACGCTCGTTCCTGCACGAGCCGCAAGTAACATTTGGGCGGGTACTTTCCATTCGATATTTGCACGTATTCTGAGGACGGAGGCGGGCATGCTGGGATATACAAACGCATTCAGTATTTACGATACCGATGATTCGCAGAGTTTAGTTAAACGCGTTTTGAATGCAAGAGGTATTTCGGATAAAAAGTTTTCGCCGCAGAATGTTCGCAATCGTATTTCTTGGGCAAAGAATCGTATGCTAAGCTGGGAGCAATTGCATAGCCAAAGTAAGTATGAAGATGATAAAACTATTGCCGATGTATATCGCGAATACGAAGAAGAACTTAAACGCAGTAATGCGATGGATTTCGATGATTTACTGATTAATATGCTCCGATTATTCACACAAGAACCGGAAGTGCTGAAAAAATATCAGGAGCGATTTAAGTATTTACACGTAGATGAATATCAAGATACTAATCGTCCCCAATATGTTGTTTGCAAGATGTTGGCAGGAGTGAATAATAATATTTGTGTTGTGGGCGATGATGCTCAGAGTATTTACAAATGGCGCGGTGCGGAAATTCGGAATATCTTGGAGTTTAAAAAAGATTTCCAAAATGTAAGAATAGTACGTCTCGAAAGGAATTACCGCTCTACAAAGAATATTCTTGCGGCGGCAGACAGTGTGATTAAATTCAATCGTAACCAGCTCCCAAAAACACTTTGGACAAATAATCCCGAAGGGGATAAAATCAAACTTGTTGAATGTGGTGATGATTTGGACGAAGCGGAATATATTGTTAGAAATATTTCAAAATTAATTAGGAATGAGGAGTACGAAGCAAAAGATTGTGCCGTTCTCTACAGAACTAATGCCCAATCATTGGCTTTTGAGAATGCATGCCGTAAGTATAAGTTGCCATACATTATTATCGGTGGTATGTCTTTCTATAAACGTAAGGAAGTGAAAGATACTTATGCATATTTGAAGTTTATTAACAATCCGAATGATTCCGAATCTCTACTGCGTATTATCAATGAACCGCCCCGCGGGATTGGGAACACAACACTCAATCATTTTCGGGCTTATATGTCGGAGCATAAGGTATCTCTTTTCGAGGCATTTCGTAATTATGCGGAAATACCGGAATTGCAGACACGTGCTAAAAATGCGGCGAAAATCTTTATTGAGATGATTGACGAAGTATTGCAATTGAAAGATAGCATAAGCTCGCAGGAATTTGCTTTGCAGTATATTGAAAAGACCGGTTTGATGCAGATGTATTCTGAAATAGGTACAGACGATGCACTTGACAGGTGGAACAATATTCAACAGGTACTGGCTGATATTTCTCAGTATTTCAGAGATAATCCTGATTCCGATTTGGTTGATTATTTGCAACAAATATCATTAATTGCAGATATTGACACTCAGGATATGAGCGAATCAAAAGTCAAACTAATGACTTTGCATTCTGCGAAAGGGCTTGAATTTCCGATAGTGTATATTGCCGGTGTAGAAAAAGGTTTGTTCCCGTTTGCAAGGGCTGAGAATAATCCTGAAGAAGAAGAGGAGGAGCGGCGCCTTTTCTATGTCGGTATTACTCGTGCAATGGAAAAATTGTCAATTAGCTATGCAAAACGGCGTATGCGTTTTGGAGATTATTCGTATCAGGCTCCTTCCAAATTTATTGCAGAAATCGATGAAGTACTTATGGATTTCATTGCAAGTAAACCCGCATTCAGGCAAAATTCTAGCGCAAATAAAAAGAAATATTCTTACGGGGGGTATAGTGAATACAGCCAAATACCAGCTGAAGAAAATTATTCCCAAATTGAAAAACCAAAATTTAAATTGAAAGTGGGGGATAAGGTGCGCCATTCGCATTTTGGTATAGGACAAATTGTAGCAATGGCCGGCGAGGGTGCTAAACGGCAGGCAACAGTCAATTTCCATAGTGTTGGCAGAAAAAAACTGATGCTGCAATATGCTAAATTGCAAAAGATTTAGTATTTATTTCCTAGCAAGTTCGCCGAATATTTTTGAAAATAACTGATACTGCTCTTTGGGCGAAAGTTCACTCAGTTGATTGATAGTTGAGTAAAAATAGTAAGCCCCATCATTGTCGGATTTTTCGGTACTTATTACTTCACCTGTATTTGCGTTGATAGGTGCCGGCAGGAAGTTCATAATAATATTCAAAACATTTGTCCTCCCGATTCCGATTTTTTTGGCAATCAGATTTAATTGATTCTCGGAAATGCACCAAGATTTTATTTTTCTTAATACACTCTTTTCGGTCTGTTCATTTTGCATATCGGCAATAAATGCACTGATATTATCAATTAATATTGATTTGTCTTTATCATTCAATTGCGAAGTAAAATATTCGGGTGATACCCAAGCATTATTATATTCCAGTGCTATTTTGTCAATCTGAATTATACTGTATGGTCGCAACTCATCAATTGAATATAATGCTTCGTAGAAAGAATTTCCGAAGTCTGCTTCGAGCATAATCAATGCCCGCTCGATATCTTCTTTTTTGCTGATGTCTTCTGCATTCGATTGTATCAATATGGATAATAGGAACACAAAGACAAATATTATTTTTTTCCTCATAATAACCTCTTTTATATTAACAAATACATATATGCAATAAATGTGCCAGCTTACATAAATTTCATTTTCTTTTAATTTTGTAGGATTTTTATTTACTTTGCATTGGTGAATAAAATAGGATTAAAAAATGAAAACCGAAATAACTATTATTGGTGCCGGAGTAGTCGGACTGGCTATTGCGGCAAAATTATCCGAGAGTTACAGCGATATAGTTTTGCTTGAAGAGAGCAATTCATTTGGCAATGGTGCATCAAGCCGCAATAGCGAAGTTCTCCACGCATCAATTTACTATCCGCAGAATTCTTTGAAAGGTAAATTATGTCTGCGAGGTAATGAACTGATGTACGAATTATGTAATAAAAATTCTGTACCGCATTCAAACTGCGGAAAATTTATCGTTGCTACTAATGAAGAGGAAATGGCACAATTGGAGTCTGTCCTTGCTACTGCAAAAGGAAATGGGGCGCGTGATGTAAGGATTATTGAAAAAGACGAAATCTATAAATTGGAGCCGCGTGTTTTTGCCGAAGCCGCCGTTTATTCTCCTTCTTCCGGTATTGTTGATTCTCATCAATTAATGCAATTTTATGAGCGTCAAGCTATTGATAATTCTGCAAATATCGTGTATAATCATAAAGTTGTAGGAATTGATAGAAAAAACGCTGAATATCATTTAACCGTCAAAGTTCCGTCCGGTGATAGCTTTGAATTAAGTACAAGAATATTAATAAATTCGGCAGGGCTTGCTTCGGGCGGAATCGCCGAACTCGCTGGTATTAATATTGACGAATTTGATTACAGGATTAAGTATCATAAAGGGATATATTTCCGAGTGAATAAAAAATTGGATAAATATCCAAAGGCTCTTATTTATCCTGTGCCGCTAAAATCGGGGCATGTTGGCGTTCATACTACGCCGGATTTATATGGGGGAATGCGATTAGGACCACATTTTATTTGGTCGGAAAATATTGACTACTCTGTTGATGAATCGTTTCACGATATGTTTTATGAATTTTGCAGATGTTTTCTGCCGTTTCTGGAATATGATGATATTAGTCCCGATATGGCTGGTATTATGGCGACACTGCAAAATCAAGGTGAAGCAATGAAGGACTTTATCATTAGAGAGGAAAGCGATAAAGGATTCCCGAATTTACTTAATCTTATAGGTATTGATTCGCCCGGACTTACGGCTTCACCGGCAATAGCCGAATATGTAAATAGCATTATTAAGGATATTAGCAAATAATTTTATTCTTTACTAATTGCTATGACTGGTACTTTTATGTATTTTTGTAATGCAAAGAATATGATTAATAGAATATATATGATTACAGTAGCGAAATTCGGTGGGACTTCCGTACAAGATGCAGAAGCAATAAATAGACTGCTTAAAATTATCAAGGGTAAAAATGAGCAAGTCGTTGTTGTTGTTTCCGCTATGGCTACAATTACTGATACATTAGTAGAAATTGTTGATAATTTACGTGCAGGTAATGATGCGGCTGCATTGGATTTATTAAATTCTATTTTCAAACTGCATACGAAAACAGTCGAAGACCTGCATTTGAATAATAGTACGCTGGAGTATTTGGATAATGAGCGTTCCGAAATGGAACAATTGATTAAAGCTTTACATACATTGGGGGAGGTCAGTCCTAAATCTACCGATATAATTATTAGTTTTGGGGAGCGACTTTCGTCATTTATTATTGCCGAAGCAATGAAAACCTACGGTCTTGATGTTATGCTTTTTGAATCGCAAAGTATTATCCGTACCGATTCAAATATTTCTGTGGCGGAAGTTGATTTTAAGGCTACGAATAAATTAATTAATAAATTATTATTGCCGGCTTTTGACAAACACAAGATTATTGTTTGTGCGGGATTTATTGCCAAGGATAAGAGTGGCAATATTACAACATTGGGACGTGGCGGCTCGGATTATTCAGCCGCAATAATTGCCGCCGGCATTAATGCAGATAGGCTCGAAATCTGGACGGACGTCTCCGGTATTATGACTGCAGACCCGCGATATATCAAAAATGCACGTATAATAAAAGAACTAACATATCCTGAAGCTGCCGAGCTTGCTTATTTCGGTGCGAAAGTACTGCACCCGAAAACAATTCAACCGGCGATAAAAGAAAAAATACCTGTCTATGTACGGAATAGTTCCCGCCCCGAACATTCGGGTACTAAAATTGTGGCGCAGGGTAGAAAAAAGAAAATACTAAAAGCTATTGCTTTCAGAAAGAACATTACTGTTGTCAATATTACATCTAATATAATGCACGCTCCACACGGTTTTCTTAAAAGCGTGTTTGATGTATTTGATAAATATAAGACTGCGGTCGAAGTTGTAACTACATCGGAAATAAGTATTTCCTTGGCTATTGAAAATGTACAAAATTTACCCAAGATAAAGAATGAACTGAGAAAAATAGCCGATATAAATATTATGAAAAATTACGGGGTTGTATGCGCAGTGGGCGAAGGGATACGAGATGCAGCCGGTGTTGGAGCGAGATTTTTCGGAGTGTTGAAAGGTATAAATATTTCAATGGTTAGTATAGGTGCTTCGGAAGTTAATATCAGTATTATAGTTAAAGCCCAAGATATTCAACAAGCAGTCGAATTATTGCATAATGAATTTTTCGTTCCAGAACCCAATTCTTCCGTATTTTATTGATATTATCTATATTTCAACAATAGTAACTCCATCACCACCTTCTTCGATTTTACCATTACGGAATGATTGAATCGAAGGATGATTTTTTAGATATTCTTGTATTGCCGTTCGTAGGGCGCCGGTACCTTTTCCATGAATGATTGTTACTTGTCCTGTGTTACCAAGTATTGCATTTGATATAAAATCATCTGTTTCACGTAATGCCTCATCTACACGCATTCCGCGCAAATCTACCGAAATCTTGGAGTCGAATTTAATATTACTTGCAATTGATTTGTCTCGTTTCTCTTTGGGTTTGGATTTTGTCTTAATGAGTTGTTCGTAGGGCAGACGAAATTTTACTCCGTTAAAATCAATCAAAGCATTACGGTTGTTTTTATCAAGTTCTAGAATATTTCCCACCGAAAGCGAATCCTCGAGAGTAACAAAATCACCTACATTAAAATCATTTTCCTTATTTCTCTTTTGCGGTTTATCATAAGTGGCTTCGACTTTCTTTTTAAGTTCGTTTTTCTCATTTTCGTAGTCGTGTTTTATCTCGGATATGGTTCTTTTTTCTTCTTTAATTTCTCGTATAGTTCTCTCAATCAGAGAATTGGCATTTTTTAGAATATCATTAGCGTCTTCACGTGCATCTTTCATTAATTCTTGGCGTTTGGCTTTGATTTCGCGAAATTTCTCGTCATATTTCTTCTTAAATTCTTCCGCTTTTATTTTCTCGCGATTTGCTTGACGCTCTAATTCTTCGGCACTTTTGCGTACTTTTTGCAGAACTCTGATAGATTCCTCTATTTTGGCTTGCTTATCGCCAACATAAGATTTTGCCCGTTCCAGAATATTTTTCGGGATACCGAGATTTTCCGCAAGAACAAAAGCGTAGCTATTGCCCGGTATTCCAGTCAGGAATGTATATGTAGGTTTTAACTGCTCTTCGCTGAATTCGAGCGAGTCGTTTTCAATTTCTTCCCTTGTTAGTGCGTAGCTTTTTAGTGAGGATTGGTGTGTTGTTACCACAAAGAATAAATTCATATTTAGGAAGCTGTCTATAATTCCTGCGGCAAGTGCAGAGCCTTCTTGGGGGTCTGTACCGGAACCTATTTCGTCAACAAGAACAAGCGATTCCGATGTGCAATTATCAAGAATGCTTTTCAATTGTGAGATTTGAGAACTAAATGTACTCAAATCATTTTCAATACTTTGGTGGTCGCCTATTGCAGTGTAAATATTCCTGTAGTTAGTGCGGCATACACCGAGCGGGAAAATTCCGCTCAATGCCATTGCTACATTCAGTCCGATACTTTTTAATGCAACAGTCTTTCCACCGGCATTTGGTCCGGAAATAAGATGACCTCTTATTTTTCCTGTAAAATTGAGCGATAGTGGTATTACATTATCACGTCCTTTGTTATGGACAAGTAAAGGGTGGCGTATGTTTAGCAGTTCGATTTCGGATTCTTCCGTGATTTCGGGTTTAATTGCGCCAACTTCTAAGGCATACTTAGCCTTAGCATAAATTGCATCGAAATGAGCAAGTACATCAATGGTCTTTAAGAAAACTCGCGCATTTCCACCGATTTCAGATGTGAGATTTTGTAAAATCCTATAAACTTCACGTTTCTCTTCGTTTAGTAGGAGCGACATTTCATTGTTCATTTCAATTATTTCGGCAGGCTCGAGAAAAACAGTTGCACCTGTCTGCGATACACCGTGAATAATGCCCGATACTTTGCGTTTATTTTCTATCTTAACCGGAAGAACAAACCTACCCTCTCTAATCGAAACATAATCTTCTTGCAACATCTCATCGTCTGCCACTCGTTTCATTATCTTTTGCACCCGACTTCGCAGTCTTGCCGACTTGCTTTGAATATCCTTGCGGATTCTTAAAAGTTCACGGGAAGCAGTATCCTTGACTTCGCTTGTGTCATCAATACATTCACTAATATGTTTTTCGAGCAGACGGTTCTCATCAAGTAATTCAGACTCTTCATAAAGCGCAGGATATAAATCAATTTTTAATTTGAAATAATTTTTATTAAGTCGAGATGTCCTGATGACATTCCGAACACTTAGTATTTCATCTGTTGATAGGATTGCATTTGCAACGAGGGATTTATGTAAGACGGGCTTAATATCTTTTAAATACTCCAAAGGTAGGGGCTGGTCTTCTGTAATAACTCTTGTCATTTCTTCAATTAGAGTATGCTCACGGTTTAGCCACCATACTTCATTTGTCGGTTGTGAATTTAGAATAAATCGCTTACCCAAATCGGAAGTGGCAAATTGTGATATTATTTCAAGAACAGTATCGAATTCAAGTTGTTTTAAGGATTCGAAGAAAAGCGAATTTGTGTTATGTGCAAATTGGGGCATTAAATTTTCCCCAATTCAGTTTGTACAATTTGCCTAACGAGATTGCCGTCAGCTTTTCCTTTCAGTGCTTTCATCACAGGTCCCATAACTTTACCCATATCCTTCATACCTTCGGCGGTGACATTTTTTATTGTTGTTAGCACAATTGTTCTAATTTCATCTGCCGAAGCTTGCTCAGGTAAAAATGTAGAAATAATATCAAGTTCGGTTTTCTCTTTATCGGCTAACTCTTGTCTGCCGCCTTTTTCATACATTTCGATTGCATCTTTTCTTCTTTTTTGAGCGGTTTTCAGCAGTTTGATTTCATCGTCTTCATTCATATTTCTATCTGCACCACTCTTATTAAATTCGATAATCGAAGCACGGATTGAGCGTAGGGTCTCCATTTTTATCTTATCGGCGCTTTTGATAGCGGCTTTCAATTGCTCGTTGATTTTTTCTTCTAAATTCATTTTTCACCTGTTTTATTATATTAATATCCCAAAATTACTTTATTTTAACGTAAAAATTTGTATTATATTATTACTGACAGTAAATTGCATATTCTTATTTAGATTTCAAAAAATATTATTCAGTGTTTAGGTCAATAAATGCAGGAAATTGTTTAT
>Ga0256846_1000312_pt1 | contig 20662 bp, 15 predicted proteins | sample TevniametaG_FD_189098 | JGI IMG/M metagenome (GOLD analysis project Ga0256846, IMG submission 189098) | Tube worm associated microbial communities from hydrothermal vent at the East Pacific Rise, Pacific Ocean - Tevnia | ecosystem: Host-associated > Annelida > Integument > Unclassified ...
AAATTTCTTTGAAATTTCTGCTAAGGTGTATCTTTCCTTTAATGCCTCAATTGCAACTTTTGCTTTAAATGCACTACTAAATTTTCTTCTTTTTGCTTTCATAACCAATGCGAGGATGGTAAATTATTTCAGAAAGATTATATTTATTTAAAATAGTTATAACATCGAATATTTCCGTATCAGTCAAATAACCTGAGCGTAATTTTACCGATATGTTTATGTCAACTTTGTTAAATACTTCTCTTAATATTTTATCTATTGTTTCGGGATAAGCTAACAGCCCCGAACCTAATTTGCGTTTTACAACGGGAGTAAACGGGCAACCTAAATTCCAATTAACTTCTTTGTAACCAAAATCTTTTACAATATTTATAAATTGTAAAAACTCTTGTGTGTTGTTTGTCAATATCTGTGGAACAAGATTAACAGAATTATTGTTTTCGGGTAAAATATCTTTGATATATTTATTTTTTATTGAACTGTCGTTTTCAAAACGTAGGAAAGGAGAATAATATTTATCAACTCCGCCAATAATACTGTTCATAGCATTTCGAAAAGGATACTCGGTGTAACCTTGAATAGGAGCTAAACTTATTTGCATAATATTTATTAATAAAAAACCTGCTATGTTTTAAAAACATAACAGGTTTTGTTTTCTATAAATTATATTTTTAACAATATAAATTTAGTCAGCATAAGGAATTTCAAGAACTTGAACTTTCATAATAGCATCAATTTGTTCTTCGATAAGAACAAAACGAAAAGCTTTTTTCTCTCCAAGAACTTTTGCAACTTTCTTTTGATAAGTATTAAGAAGATTTAAGTTAGTTTGCTGATTTTTCATTACATTAGCAATAATCTCTTTAGCTTTCTCATCTGTCATGCTATCAATATTATCAGCTATATCTGTCAAATTTTTCAGTGATTTTTCAAAGGTTTCTGACTTTTTTGCTTCGTATTCTTCAAAAATAGGCCAAAAAAGTTTTGCCTCACTATCAGTTAATCCCATATTTTGACTAAACACAGCTTTACGCTCAATTGTCATTCCCGATTTTGCCAAAGCAATATCTCCTGCTGTTTGTGCAAACATTGTAACTGTTAAAAACAAACCGAATACTGTTGTGATAATCTTTTTCATAATATAAATAATTTTTTGTTGATTGAATTTCTGTTTTAATTTTTATCTGTTTTTTAAAAGTTCTCCCAAGCAATGCCTACTCCGAAACTAAGATAAGAAGTTGCTCTTACCTGCGATGTTTTAACTCCGTAAACATACTTAGCTCTTACAAACAACAGACTTGAAGATGCCACAGGAATAAATATTCCTACTTCGGGAGTAAATCCAAATTGCCAGTTATTATCTAACATTACATTAAAACTTCCTACATCTTTACGCTCTTCTTTCCATATTGTTCCCACTCCTGTTCCAACATACGGACGAATACCGCCGTCTTCACCAAAATAGTAATGAGTATTAAACATAATGGGCATATAATTACCATAATTATAATTATTTCCCGTAACGGTAACATTATTTTCTGTGGTTGTTAAATTTTCTTGCCAACTGTAAAAAACATTCCAATCCCAACTACCTCCAAGAGTTACATTTTGATTAATAAAACCTCTTCCGTCAATTCCAAACCCTCTGAAACTGGTTTTACTTATAAAATCGTTGGTGCTACCCAAAGGAACAGACATATCGTAAGTGATATTCCATAATGATTGTGCATTAACTGTTGCCAAAGAAGCAAAAAGTATAAAAAATGCTATTATATATTTTTTCATTTGTTTAAAATTTTTTATTACTGTAATATAAATATTTTCACCTCTGATTTTAACTATTTTAAGTAAGGCGATTGTTTAAAACACTGCTCAACTTGAGTTGTAATTCTGTTCTTTTGATCAGATATATTACCCGAAAGAACACCATTTATTATACCTTGCCAAACTTCCGGATATTCATTGGGTATTTTTTGTGGTATCACATTAAACATATCAATAATAATTGTTCCCGATGTATATCCGTAATAAGCTCCTCCGCCCCAAGGATAACCCGGATACCAATAATAATCAGCTTTTTCAGTTGATTTTAAAGTTCCTGATTTATAAGGATACCAGCCCCACCAATACCACCAATCATACCAAGGATAAGAATAATAAAAAACATCTGTTTCCATTGCTGTTGTTGTAATTACTAAATCAACATCATCAACAGCAACACCTTCTGCTTTTAATTCATTAGTGTCTTTTACTCTGTAAACATCAAATCCTGTATAATTCTTAAGATTTTTTTCTATTTGATCTAATGTATGTTTGTCATTAGCTCCCGGTTTTGCTGTTTCATCTTTATCAACAACATGTATTACCGTATCAACCAATACACATATCATTTCATTGTTAAAAGTAAAATTTTCATCATGTCTTGTAACGGCAATATCAGTATCCGAATAAGATAAATCTTCGCTCGGATAACAACTAAATAACATAGTTGCCGCAAAAATTGTTAGTGAAAATAATGTGATTTTTGTTTTCATATTTTATTTTTTATATTAATTAATTATACTACTACTAACATTTGTTTTTTTATATTGTTTAGATTTTTAAAATAATTTCATGCATTAACCTTACAAATATATAAAATCATTAACGTAAAAACTCTATAAATTACTTCTTATTATAACGTTTTTTTGTGCTTTTTTGCTTTTTATTCCATTTTCTTTTTTCGGGATTTTTTTTCGGATTATATTCGGGTCCTTCTCCTATTTCAACAGGATTCGGAATTTTAAATACTTCTTCTCCTATCAACTCTTCTATCTTCAAAAATCTGCTTTGATCGTTTTTGTTTATAAATGTTAAAGCAACACCGGTTGATTTTGCTCTTGCCGTTCTGCCAACACGGTGTATATAATCTTCGGGGTCTTGCGGCACATCATAATTTATTACAAGCCCTATATTGTCAATATCAATACCTCTTGAAACAATATCGGTGGCAACCAAAACAGGAAATTTACGATTTTTATAATCAAGCATAACGCTTTGACGCTCACTTTGCTCTAAATCAGAATGTATTGCCCTTGCATTAATCCCCTTACTTGTTATATCTTTAAGCAACTCTTTTACCTTTTGTTTTGTAGATACAAATATAATAACACTATCAAGTTCTTTTTCCAATAAAAGATTTACAATAAGATTGTTCTTTTGATTATCATAAACGAGATATGCTGCTTGCAAAACACCCTCGGCAGGTTTTGATACGGCAATATTTATCTCTTCGGGATTTTTTAATATTTTTTTTGCAAGATGCCTGATTTTAGGGGGCATTGTTGCCGAAAACATCATTGTTTGTCGTTTTTCGGGCAAGTGACCGATTATCTTTTCAATATCGTCTAAAAAACCCATATCCAGCATTTTATCGGCTTCGTCAAGAATAAGATATTCTAATCCCGATAAGTCAACATAGCCCAAGTTAAGATGCGATATTAACCTTCCGGGTGATGCTATTAAAACATGTGCTCCACTTTCAATGGCTATACGTTGTTGTTCCCATATTGCTGCATCGCCTCCTCCGTAAATGGCAACCGACTCTAAACCCACAAAATATGCGAATCCTTGAAACTGTTGGTCTATTTGATAAACCAATTCACGTGTGGGAGCAAGTATTAATGCTTTTATTTTATTGTCTCCCGAATTTTTTATATTATGTAATAACGGCAACAGATAAGCTGCTGTTTTACCCGTTCCTGTTTGGGCACATGCTATTATGTCTTTATTGTTTAATGCTGCGGGTAATACTTTTTCTTGCACAGGTGTTGCATCTTCAAACCCCATTGCATCTAATCCGTCGTAAACATCCTGACGAAGTTTAAAATCTTTAAATTTCAAGCTAATTAATTATTAGTTACTTACATTATAATTTTCGACAAATGTATATAAAAAAAACCGATATTGTTATATCGGTTTTAAATAAAGTGTTTTCTAAAAAGTCAAGATTTCGCTGTTTATGTAAAATCACAAAATATTAAAACTTAATGTTTAATAAATTAACAAAACGAAACCTTGACTTTATTTTTGATATAAATACTTTTTTAAACTGCTGCTACTTGTAATAAATTTCTAATTTATCATTCCTGCGGCAACAGTTTCGTTTGTGCCTTCATCAATTAAAATAACACTGCCTGTCATTCGGTTCTTTTTGTAACTGTCAAAAAACATTGGTTTGGCTGTCATCACCGAAATATTGGCAATATCATTCATTCTAATCTCTCTATCAGACTCATCTTTATTGTATGTTTCGATATTGGTTTTGTAATTAACACTTTTAATCATACATTTCAATTCATTGGTAGTGTGACGAAGGATATATTTTTTTGTCGGATCGAGCGGACGCTCATTAAACCAACAAATATCCATACTAAAACTGTTACTTACTTGCGGCATATTATCAGAATGAACTATCATATCGCCTCTACTGATATCTATCTCATCTTTCAAACGAATAGTAACCGATTGCGAAGGTAAAGCCTCGTCAATCTCATCTTTATAAAAATCTATTGCTTTTATTTCAGTTGACAGTTGCGAAGGTAAAATTGTGACTTTGTCGCCCGGGCGTAATACTCCTCCCGCAACTCTTCCTGCATATCCTCTGTAATCAATATATTGCTTTTGTTGCGGTCTGATAACATATTGAACAGGAAATCTTCCTTCTTCAAGATTCTTATCGTGATGAATCTCTATTGTTTCAAGTAGCTTTAACAATGTTGTTCCGTTATACCAACTCATTTTTTGCGATTTATCAACAACATTATCGCCCAATTTTGCAGAAATAGGTATATAATAAGCATCTTTAATATTCAATTTTTCAACCAGCTTCTCCAATTCTGCTTTAATATCTTCAAATACTTTTTGGTCGTAATCTTTTAAGTCCATTTTGTTTACACAAAAAACAATATGCGGAATATTTAAAAGATTAGCAATATAAGTGTGACGCAAGGTTTGCTCAAGCACTCCGTTGCGAGCATCTACAAGAATAATTGCAAGGTTTGCGGTAGAAGCTCCCGTTACCATATTTCGTGTATATTGAATATGTCCGGGTGTATCGGCAATAATAAATTTACGCTTAGGTGTTGCAAAATACCGGTATGCCACATCAATGGTGATACCTTGCTCACGTTCGGCACGTAATCCATCGGTAAGAAGAGCCAAATCAACTTCTTCGTCGCCTTTGCGTTTACTTGTTTCTGCTATTGCCGACAGTTGGTCTTCAAATATTGATTTACTGTCATAAAGTAGTCGCCCTATTAAAGTACTTTTACCGTCGTCAACACTTCCGGCAGTTGTGAACCTTAAAAGGCTCATATCTAAATATGCTTTATTATCCATCGTTTTAACTCTTTTTTAAAAATAACCTTCTTTTTTTCTGTCTTCCATAGCTGCTTCCGAACGCTTATCATCGGCTCGACCTCCACGTTCTGTTTCACGTGCAGCTGCTACCTCACGAACAATATCTTCAAGATTACGTGCATTTGACTCTACCAAACCGGTGCAAGTAACATCACCGATAGTACGACAACGAACATCTATTTCAACTATTTCTTCACCATCTTTTAATTCCATAAAATCTTCGGCTGCCAACCAAATACCGTCGCGTTTAAATACTTTACGTTTGTGAGTATAATATAAACTTGGCATTTCAATATTTTCCATTAATATATATTGCCACACGTCCATTTCAGTCCAGTTACTAATAGGAAAAACTCTAAAATGTTCGCCTAAATTTTTTCGTCCGTTAAACAAATTCCACAATTCTGGACGTTGATTTTTCGGGTCCCACTGACCAAAAGCATCTCTGTGCGAAAAAAAGCGTTCTTTGGCACGAGCTTTTTCCTCATCGCGACGACCTCCGCCAATGGCTGCATCAGCTTTAAGCTTTTCCAGTGTATCCAACAAAGTAACTGTTTGCAATTTATTACGGCTGGCTTCGGGTCCTGTTTCTTCAACAGCACGCCCTTTATTGATAGATTCTTGTACCGAACCTACAATTAATTGTGCTCCTATTTTTTCAACTAAATTATCACGAAATTCTAATGTTTCTTTAAAATTATGCCCTGTGTCAATATGCAACAAAGGGAATGGTATCCGTGCCGGATAAAAAGCTTTAACAGCCAAATGTACCAACACTATTGAATCTTTTCCTCCTGAAAACAATAAAACAGGTCTTTCAAATTGTGAAGCAATTTCTCGCATTATAAATATTGCTTCACTCTCTAATTCTCTCAGGTGATTCCTGTCTATCTTTTTTGTCATATCTAATTTATTTGTTTTTACAGATAACTGTAATTTTTGCTTTGCATTTTTATTTATCTATTAACAGGCTTATAAATCCTGTCAAATTTTGAAAGTGCAAAAATAGTAAAATTATATTAATATGTATTTTAATGGGCATGCAGTCCGCACTCTTTTTTAGAATCGCTTTCCCACCACCAGCGTCCTGCTCTGAAATCTTCGCCGGGACGAATTGCTCTTGTGCAAGGTTCACAACCTATGCTTACATAGTTTTTATCGTGTAAAACATTATATGGCACACTGTTTTGTTTTATGTATTGCTTTACATCTTCAAGAGTGTAATTAAGTAACGGATTATATTTAATAATCATACGTTGTTCATCCAATTCAAAAAAAGGCATCCCTTGTCTGTTGGGCGACTGCTCGGCTCTAATACCCGTTATCCAACATTTTATACCTTTCAATGCTCTGTTTAAAGGTTCTACTTTTCTGATATTACAACACTCCTTTCTGTTTTCAATGGAATCGTAAAAACTATAAGGACCTTTTTCCGTCATCATCTTTTCAACAGCTGCATTATCAGGAAAATATACTTTTATCTTCTTTTTGTAAGTATCAAGCGTTTGGCTGAATGTTTTATAAGTTTCCTTAAATAGTCTTCCGGTATCAAGAGTTACAATATCAATATTAATATTGTTTTTAAATATTAAATCGGTTATTACTTGGTCTTCATAACCAAAACTTGTAGTAAAAACAATTTCGCCTTTAAACCGGTCGGCTAAAAAATTTAAAGCCTCAACTGTATCGAGGCTTTTAACAATATTATTTAGTTCATTAACTAATTTTATCATAAAAAATGTATTTTAAAATCGTAAATTATGCTCTTTTTAATATAGGTTTAATAAATATTGCACGCGATTTACGTGATTTTTTTCTTAAATTAACTCTTATTCTGTCCCAACGTACTTTTGCCCAAGCTCTTTCATGAAAGAAATAAAGCACCATTTTAATCAATGATTCGGCAATTGCAATTCCTGTTGCTTTTTGAACAGCATTGTCGTCTGACCCGAAAAACAACAACGCCAAAGCAAAAGTTGTTGCCGATGCAATTATTCGCCAAGTAATTGTTTTAACAATACTTTTTATCGGCTTATCGCCTGATTCATTGTTTTTTTCGACAGTCATAATTATTACTTTTTTTGATGTTTGTTTACACAACATCGCAAAAACAAAAGTCTGAATAAAAAATAAAGTTATCAATACGTTTTTATAGGTATTTTTACTACTACATTATAACACCTTTGAATTTTAAAATGGTTCTACGATTAATTTTTATAAATATCTTTAAGCTGTGCATCATGCAAAGAAAAATATATAGAACAATGAAACATCCATGATAACTTTTATTTAACACACACAGCTTGTTCCGGTTTTTTCGGAGAAGTTATTTCGAAGAAGCATGATTATAGCAGCAGTGCAAAATTGAAAGTATGAATTAGCAAACAGCACATTTTCAATTGACTCAGCCAAACATTCGTTTTTCATAAGCCTACACGAAAATCAAAAATTGTAAAAAAACTGTTTTTTATCTTACGCTCGATTAATAAAAAAATTTATATTACTTTCGAATAATTATTTCAAAATAAAATAATCAAAATGAAAATATTCGGATAATATTTAAGAAGAAAATGTTGCCAACATTATATAAAACTTAAATAATATCTATTTTAAATTAAGAATTTTGAAAAATTAAAATATTTTAAAGAAGGATTAAAGGAAATTATTGACAACAATGAGCACTAAATTTTTTACAAATAAAACAGAGAATACCATATTCGATAAATTTAAAGGAATATTTGAGAATATGGCTAATATATACTCTTTTCATGCAGTAGTAGGATATTTCAGATCATCGGGTTATTTTGCTTTACAAAAATATCTTAAATATATTCAAGATGTTAAGATACTTGTAGGAATAAATATTGATCAAATGTTTGCGGAAGCCCAAAGAAAAGGATTGTTGTATTTCGGGGATGAAGAAAAAACAAAAAAAGAATTTCTGGACTGGTTCATTCAAGATTTGAAAGAAGCCAGATATTCAAAAGAGGTCGAAGATGGAATATTACAATTTATTCAAGATTTAATAGATGGTAAAATTGAAGTTCGAGCCCATAACTCTCATTCAATACATGCAAAATTCTACATTATGTTACCTGAAAATCATTCCGAACATTCCGACGGTTGGGTAATTATGGGATCTTCCAATTTAACGGAAGCAGGATTGGGATTAAAGAAATCGCCAAATTATGAAATGAATATATCATTAAAAGAATTTGACGATGTAGAATTTGCTAAAAAGGAATTTGATGAATTATGGGAAAATTCAACTCCGATATTACCTGCCGATATTAATAAGTTTAAAAACAAAACACATATCGGACAAGTATTTACCCCATTTGAAATATATCTGAAATTACTAATTGAATATTTTGGAAAAAACATTGATTACGACCCCGATACTGTCGGTGATTTACCTAAGGACTATAAAAAATTAAGCTATCAAGTTGATGCTGTTAATCAGGGATTTCAAATGCTGATGGAGCATAACGGTTTTTTCCTTGCCGATGTTGTCGGGCTTGGTAAAACAGTTGTTGCAGCCATGATTGCCAAAAGATTTTTGATTGCAAACGGTTCACTCAATACAAAAATTTTGGTTATTTATCCGCCTGCTCTTGAAAAAAACTGGAAAACAACTTTCAGATTATTTAATATTGACAGACATACAAAGTTTGTTACTAACGGGAGGTTGGAAAAGATAGTTGATGGCAAAGACCTTAATTATTGGACGAAAGAAGAATATGATTTAATAATTGTTGATGAAGCACATAAATACCGTAATCATACTTCACAAGCATTCGGTTATTTACAAAGAATTTGTAAAGCACCCAGAACCGGTGAAGGATTGGTTAAAGGAAAAAACAAAAAAATAGTGTTGGTTTCGGCAACACCATTAAATAACAGACCGCAAGACTTATATTATCAACTTCTTCTTTTTCAAGATGCCAGACGAAGCACACTGCCGGTTACTAATTTACAATCGTTTTTCGGACCGATTATTAGAGAATACAAAGAAATCATCAGAGACGAAAATCCGAATATTGAAAGAATTCGTAAACTGTATAATGAAATTAGGGAGAGAGTTATATCACAAGTTACGGTTCGTAGAACCCGCAGAGATTTAAAAAATTATCCCAAATATCTTGATGATTTAGAAAAACAAGGTGTCGTTTTTCCGGAAATTGCCCCTTTAAAGCCGGTTATTTATGATTTAAACCCTCAATTAAATAAATTATTTTATCACACTATTTTTTACTTAACCGACAGTGATAAAATAAATTATTTCAGATACCAAGCAATTAGATATCTTAATGAAAGTCTGAGAGAAACATATTACGACCAAGCTGTTTTAGTATCAAAATCTCTTGCAGGTATAATGAAAACATTAATGATAAAACGGTTAGAGAGTAGTTTTTTTGCTTTTAAAAAAACACTGAAAAATTTACTCGTTTCTACCGGAAGAATGATAGAAATGTTTGATAATGACAAAGTTTTAATTGCTCCCGACTTAAACATTAATGAATTAATCGACAAAGGTTATTCTCCTGACGAAATTGAAGAGCAGATTTGGAAATTAAACGAAGAAAACCCAAAAAACAACATATTTTCGGCTGATAATTTTGAACCGGAATTTATAGAAGGACTAAAAAAGGATTATAACTTATTAACCGAATTGAATAATGAATGGGAAATTATAAACGAAGATCCGAAACTTGATAATTTTTTTGAAACATTTGACAATGAGTTACTTAATAAAGACAAAAATCCAACAGGTTTATTGGTAATTTTTACTGAGAGTAATGATACTGCAAATTATCTTGAAGATAAATTAAAAGAGCATACCGATAAAGGGATTTTAAAAGTATCATCTGACAACAGAAAGAAAATATTTGAAACAATTCAACAAAATTTTGATGCAAATTACCACGGAAAGCATAAAAATGAATATCAAATTCTTATTACTACCGATGTTTTATCGGAAGGAGTAAACTTGCATAGGGCTAATGTGCTTGTGAATTATGATACTCCTTGGAATGCCACTCGCTTAATGCAGCGAATCGGTAGAATTAATCGTATCGGAAGTGTTGCAGGTGTTGTGTATAACTATATCTTTTACCCGTCGAAACAAGGAGATGAAGAAATTAATCTTTATCAAAATGCACTTGTGAAATTACAAGGTTTTCATACAGCTTTTGGAGAAGATTCACAAGTTTTCACACACGAAGAGCTTGTTGAACAATTTGAACTTTTTAAAGAGGGAATGCCTGATGATGAAGATAAAAGGTTAATATATTTGAGATTTATCAGAGAATTTAAAGATAATAACCCATTGGAATTTAAAAGAATTAAAAAATTTCCGCTTAAAGCCAGAACCGGAAGAGCAAATAATATCCTTAAAAACAAAAAACTTAAAAACGGAACTATTATCTTCTTAAAATCACCGTATAAAATGGAGTTTTATACTATTAATAAAGATAATAAAATAAATGCCCTCACATTCCTCGAAGCTGCGGATGTTTTTGAAGCAAAACCCGGTGAACAGGGTTTTGAAATACCGGACTTTCATTTTAAACAGGTAGAAACCGCATTAAACGAATTTGAAAAAGATTTTCTCGGTTCTTCTGCCGAAAATGTTACAACAACAGACAAAGCGGATGCTATCTCGGCACAAGCAAAAAAATTTCTTAGAGATTACAGAGGAATTACAAGTCATAGTAATACCAAAAAAGCAGCATCTGCATTAATCGATTTAATTGATAAAGGAACATATACTCCTTTGCCCAATGAAATCAGAAAATTAAAAAGAAAATTGGATAAAAAAGAGATAACCTACGGACAAGTTGATAATCTTATTGTTGCCATAGCTCAAAAATATGATGCTTTCGATAATGAAGAAGAACCGGAAAACAACAATATTGAAATAGATGTAAATATAAATCCTGAAATAGTAATAACCGAAACATTTTGGAAATAGGAATGGAAACCAACCGTATAGAATATAAACAAGAACTTACGACCGATTTGGAAAAAGAAGTTGTTGCATTTTTAAATTACAAATACGGCGGTATCATATACATTGGCATAGATAAAAACGGAAATACTATTGGTATAGAAAATCCCGATGAATTGCAATTAAAAATCAAAGACCGCTTGAAAAATAATATTTTGCCCTCTTGCATGGGACTATTTGATGTTGTTGTTGAAGAAAAAAAGGGAAAAAAGATTATAAAAACCATTGTAGCAAGCGGTTCGGAAAAACCCTATTACATAGCAAAAAAAGGAATGAGCGAAAAAGGATGTTTTATCCGTGTAGGCTCTGCCGCCGAACCTATGCCGGTACGAATGATAGAAGACCTTTTTGCCAAACGCACACGCAATTCAATCGGAAAAATCGTTTCACCACGACAAGATTTAACCTTTGCCCAGCTAAAAATTTATTACGAAGCCCGCAAACTTAATTTAAACGACAATTTTGCCAAAAATCTTGAACTGCTTACCGAAGACGGCAGATATAATTATGTAGCATACCTTATGGCAGATGAAAACGGAATGTCCATAAAATTGGCAAAGTATTCAAGTTTCGACCGTGTCGATTTAATTGAAAATAATGAATACGGGTATTGCTCACTGATAAAAGCCACCAAAGCGGTTTTGGATAAATTAGAAATCGAAAACAAAACTTTTGCTAAAATCACCCCGAAAGAGAGAATAGAAAGTCGTTTGTGGGATTCTATTGCCATTCGCGAAGCCATAATAAATGCAATTGTTCATAATGATTATACCAGAGAAATACCTCCGAAATTTGAAATTTTCCCCGACCGTTTGGAAATAACTTCCTATGGCGGATTGTTTGAAGGAATGAGTAAAAACGACTTTTTTGCAGGGCTTTCATTGCCTAAAAACAAAGAACTTATGCGTATTTTCAGAGATTTGGATATGGTGGAACAACTTGGTTCGGGTGTTCCCAGAATTTTGCAAACTTATTCAAGAGATAGTTTTATATTTGGCGACAGCTTTACAAGAATGGTTTTTAAATTTAAAAATGATACTAAAACTGGGAAGAAAACTAAGGAGAAAACTAGGGAGAAAACTAGGGAGAAAATAATTACACTTATTAAGGAAAATAACTTTATTACATTACAAGAATTATCTGATATTCTCGGGATTACTGTAAAAGGAATAGAATGGCAAATTGCCAAATTAAAACAACAAAATATTATAAAACGCATAGGTCCCGATAAAGGCGGACATTGGAAAATTGTCGATAATTCTTAAAAAGAGATAAATAAATATGGAAAAAAAAACATTACAAAACATATTAAACAAAAAATTCTGTTTAACCGAATGGACACAAGTCTTAAAATCCGTGTTTGGTGCTACAAATATCTTTGTTCAGCCAAAAAAAATTCTTTTAAAATCAACTGATAAAGCTACCGAAGCCTACGAACTTGGTAATTTTACAACTACCGACGACCGAATTATCGGTCTTTATCGTGTTGTGCTTACGCCAAAAGTGTGGCTTGAACGAAATAAAGTCGGGTTGCACGAACTTTTGCGTTCGGTTTATAAATATGATGTGGATGGTGCCATTATTGTTTTTGACCAAGGCGATAAATGGCGGCTCTCTTTTGTTTCGGAGATTAAAACATTAAACGACGAAGGCAATATTGTCGAACATGCCACAGAGCCGAAACGATATACCTATCTGCTTGGTAAAGAGGAGAAAGTAAAAACACCGGTTGACAGATTAAATAAACTTACCGGCAAAAAACTTTCAATCGAAGATATTCGCGATGCTTTCAGTGTAGAAGCCCTTAACAACGAATTTTATCAAATTGTTGCCGACCATTTCTATCAACTTGTAGGCGGAACGGTTAAAGCAACAGGCAAAAAAACAACAGATTACGGTGAAGGTATCTTAAAACTGCCTGTTCCAAAGCAGGACAACGAAAAAATTTATCAGGAATTTACCGTAAGATTAATCGGTAGAGCGGTTTTCTCTTGGTTTTTGAAAGTAAAAAAATCTGATAAAGGCATTCCGCTTTTACCCGAAAAACTGCTTTCTTCCGAAGCAGTAAAAAATCATCAAGGATATTACCACAATATTTTGGAAAAGCTCTTTTTTCAAACCTTAAATACACCTATTGACAAAAGAATAGATAATTTACCCGAAGGTTGCGAACTTATCCCTTTTCTTAACGGCGGACTGTTTGAACCGGATATTAACGACTTTTACAAACTAAACAAAGTAACAGGCCTCTCGGAATATTTGAATACCCTGAAAATTCCAAACGAATGGTTTTTAAGTTTCTTTACGGAACTTGAAAAATACAATTTTACAATAGACGAAAACTCAACTGTGGATATTGAGGTAAGTATTGACCCTGAAATGCTTGGCAGGATTTTTGAAAATCTTTTGGCGGAAATTGACCCCGACAGCGGCGAAACTGCCAGAAAAGCAACAGGAAGTTTTTATACACCACGCGAAATTGTGGACTATATGTCTATTGAAAGTTTAACACAATACTTGCACAACCAAACAGGCATCAACCCGGAACGCATACGCCCGATATTTAAACTTACAGTGCAAAAACCGGAATTTACTCAAAAAGAAAAAGAGAAAATACTTGATGCACTGGATAAAGTAAAAGTGCTTGATCCTGCCTGTGGTTCAGGAGCTTTTCCAATGGGAGTATTACATAAAATTGTTACTGCTCTGCAAAAACTCGACCCCGATGCCAAATGGTGGAAAGAAAGACAAATTGCCCGAATTGAAAATCCGGTAGTTAAAAAGGCATTACAAGAAAAATTGGATACAGCAACGGTAGAATATGCTCAAAAAATAGGTATTATTCAAAATTCACTTTATGGTGTGGATATTCAGCCTATTGCTGCCGAAATTTCCAAGCTGCGAGCTTTCTTAACCCTTGTTGTTGATGAAAATATTGATGAAGAAAAAAACAATAGAGGAATAGAGCCTTTGCCTAACCTTGAATTTAAGTTTGTTACGGCAAATACACTTATAAAACTGCCCGGTAACGGAAACGGACTCTATGACCAAAACGAAGATAAAATAAAAGAACTTCAAAAACTACGAGCCAATTATTTGCAAAGCTACGGCGAAGAAAAAGAAGCCATAAAACAAGAATTTCTGAAAACACAAAAACAAATTTTCCAAACCGAACTTGATGTATGGAAAGATAAACAAAATATAGATACCACCAGCCGGGCATATAAACTCAGCACTTGGAACCCTTTCACACACGAAAGTGCCCAATGGTTCACCCCCGAATGGATGTTCGGTGTTAAAGAGTTTGATGTGGTAATTGGAAATCCGCCGTATTTAGATTATAGAAAAATACAAGAAAAAATAAAAAAAGAGAACTATAAGTTTTGCAAAGCAAAAGAAAGACCAAATTTATTTTTATTTTTTATAGAACGTTCAGATGAAATATTAACATTAGGCGGAGTTTTAACATTTATAAATCCAAGTCAATTTTTATCTACTGATTCTGGATTTAAAATAAGAAAACATATTATTTTAAATCGTAAAATTAATTTTATTATTGACGTTTCTTATATCAAAGTTTTTATTTCAGCTGCAACTTATACTGTAATATGGCAATATTCTAATATCTTTAAATGTAATAACTATGTAAAAATTACTAACGCAAAAAAAATAAAAGATATTTATAAAACTACTTTTACTTTTTCTCAGTGTAAAGAAAGAGCAAACAATAACTTTTTTATACCTCTTTCAAAAAATCATATATTATTAAAAAGAATAGAAGCAAATCATAAAAAACTTGACGATTTTGTTAAAATCAAATGGGGAACTTCTTCTTCTGGATACGGTAAGAAAAAGATAAATAAAGAGGAATATAAAAAGAATACTATTGAATCAAAAAAAGAATACTTTCCTATATTACAAACTGCTGATATAAAAAAATATACAATACATTGGAAAGGTGAATATATTCCTCAAAAGATATATTCTACAGCAATAATTAATGAATTTTACAAGACAAAAATAGTTATAGCAAGAGTAACCAAAACAATACAAGCCGCAATTGATTACAATAACTTTTTTGTAGGTAAAGCTAGCTTAATAACTGATAGTAAAATCCCTCTCAAATTTTTATTATCTTTTTTAAATTCTAAGCTAATATATTTTTGGTATAAAACAAAATTTGAATCAACTCACATGGCTTCGGGATATATAAGATTTGACATTCCATATCTAAAACAAATACCAATACTTGTTACATACAAAACAGCACCTTTTGAAACCCTTGTCGATTATATCATTTTCCTAAAAAAACCCCCTCTTTTAGAGGGGTGGCAGGCGAAGCCTGACGGGGTGTTCAGAAAATACAAACAACTACCCTACAACCCCAAACTCAAAGAACGGGCAAAAGCTCTACGCAAGCAAGGAATATTATCGGAAGTATTATTTTGGAAAGCCGTTAAAAACAAACAATTTCTTGGTTTGGACTTTCACCGTCAGAAAATTATAGGTAATTATATTGTTGATTTTTATTGCCCTGCTATTGACTTGGTTGTTGAGATTGACGGTAGCAGCCACGATACCAAAGCAGAATACGACGCAATAAGAGATGAATACCTGAAAAATCTTGGTCTGAATGTTATCCATTTCAAAGATAAACGGATAAAAAAAGAAATTAATTCGGTTTTAATGGAGCTAGAAAATTACTGTAAGAAGTTGTTAAACACCCCGCCCTTCGGGCACCCCTCTGAAAGAGGGGAAGGAAACACCTCAACCTTCGGAGACTCCTCTGAAAAAAGGGAAGAAAACACTCCACCCTTCGAAGTATTTGAAGACATAATAGACGCCATGGTAATGGAACTCTATTTTGAAGAGGAGTTTCACGAAAAAGATTTGTATTTTATCAAATATGCCGAGCGGGATTTTAAGCCGATAGAAAATCTGGAAAATGATAACGAAAAAGCCGAAGTGATAAATAAAGCCTATCAAAAATTGCAACAAAAGGATAATGAAATTAGCAATAATCTTAAACTAATGGATATTAATCTGCCCGATATTGTGAGCATTATAAAAAAAGTGTAAGGTAGTATGCAAAAAATCACAAATGGAAGTGTAAATTAGCATACAGGATGTTCCGGTTGACCATTGAAAATTTAATTATAATCAGATGAATAATACAAGTTAATTTGTATCTTCACATTTTGATTTTCAAACAAAAGCTACTCTTTTAATTTACTGATAAACAAAATGATAAACAAGGAAACCATAGACAAAATATTTGATGCCGCCGATATTGTTGAGGTAGTGTCCGATTTTATTACTCTGAAAAAACGCGGGGTAAATTATCTTGGTCTTTGTCCTTTTCATAACGAAAAAACACCTTCGTTTACGGTATCTCCCGCCAAGGGAATTTATAAATGTTTCGGTTGCGGTAAAGGCGGCAATGCCGTTAATTTTATAATGGAACACGAGCAACTGTCGTATGTTGAAACTCTGAAATGGCTTGCTAAAAAATACCATATTGAGATTGTAGAAACCGAAATGACCGAAGAGCAAAAAGAGCAAAAAGATGCTCGCGAAAGTATGCTTATTGTTACCGGATTTGCTCAAAAAACATTTTCATACAATCTTACCGAAACCGAAGAAGGGAAAGCTGTGGGACTCTCGTATTTTAAAGAGAGAGGATTTACCGAAAAAACCATTAAAAAATTTGAACTGGGATATTGTCGCAAAGAACGCGATGCTTTTACCAAACTCGCCCTGTCAAAAGGATATAAAGAAAAATATTTGATAAGCACGGGGCTTACCGTAAAAAGAGACGACGGAACATATTTCGACCGTTTTGCCGAAAGGGTAATGTTTCCCATTCATAACCTGATGGGAAAGGTTACTGCTTTTGGCGGAAGAACACTGCGAACCGACAAGAAAATTGCAAAATACCTTAATTCGCCCGAATCGGAAATTTACCATAAAAGTAAAGTTCTTTACGGAATTTATTTTGCAAAAAAATCAATTATCCAAAACAATAAATGTTATTTGGTTGAAGGCTATACCGATGTAATAAGCATGCATCAGGCGGGAATTGAAAATGTTGTGGCATCATCGGGAACATCGCTTACTCCCGACCAAATACGGTTGATAAAACGCTTTACCCCGAATGTTACCGTGCTTTACGATGGCGATGCAGCAGGAATAAAAGCCGCTTTGCGAGGAATTGACCTTGTGCTTGAAGAAGGTATGAACGTTAAAGTTGTTCTTTTGCCGAAAGACGAAGACCCCGACTCATTTGCCAAAAGCCATAGTGCTACGGAGTTTTACGATTTTATTGAACAAAACGAAGCCGACTTTATAACATTTAAAACCAAACTGCTGCTTAGCGAAACAAAAGGCGACCCTGTAAAAAAATCGCAGTTGATAGGCGATATTGTTCGCACAATAGCAGTAATTCCCGACGGCATAACTCGTGCTCTTTATGTAAAAGAGTGTGCCGGCATAATGAGTATCGACGAAAAAATTCTTCACTCCGAAATAAATAAGATACTTTATAAAAAACGTGAAGAACGTTGGAAAAAACAACAAAAAGTAATTCCCCCGAACCCGTCGGGACAACCGCTTAATACTCAACTTGAAGAATCAGACAAGTTTGAAAAGTTTGAAAAAGAGATTATTCGATTGCTTTTATTATATGGTGATAAAACTGTTTTTAGAATATTAGACGAAGATAAAAAAAATTATACCGATGTTTTAGCTGTAAATTATATTTACGAAGAGGTAAAGGATGAAATAAAATTTCAAACACCTGAGTATAAAATTATTTTTGACGAAATAAAAGAAGCCTTTGAAAAAGGTGATATTCTTGACGGAACATATTTTATTCATCATCAAAATCAGATAGTGGCAAAAATAGTGTCAAATCTGATGGCAGAACAACATCATCTGAGTGAAAAACTGTGGACAAAAGGTGACGGTTTTATCAGATATGAAAAAGATGATTTGTTAAAGGTAATTGACAATGCCATTAACGGGTATAAATACGAAATGGTAATGGAAATTTTAAAAAACATAGGCGAAAAAATCAAACAAATTTCTCCATCCGACAGCGATGCCGAAGAAAAATTAACAGAACTTTTAAACGAACATATCGCTTACACCGAATTTAAAAAAGAGATATCAAAAATTCTCGGCGACAGAATTATTCTTAAATATTAATTGAATATTATTAAAATATGTCAGCTGATACTGTTTCTGAAATTAACAGCAAAATACAATTAAATAAACGCCCCAAATGCATAATTTCGTTAGTGCCTTCAATTACCGAACTGCTGTTTAATTTGAATATGGGTAGTGCCGTTAAAGGAATTACCGACTATTGCATTTATCCCGAAAGGGAAATAAAAAATAAAATAAGAGTGGGCGGACCGAAAAATGTAGATTTTGAAACGGTAAAAGCAATAAATCCCGATTTAATTATTGCCGTAAAAGAGGAAAACAATAAACACCAAATTGTTGAATTGGCTAAGAATTACAATGTTTTGGTGCTTGATATTATTGATTACAAATCGGCTTTAAAAGGCATTGAAACGGTTGGAAAATACTGTTTTTGCGAAAATGATGCTTTAAATTTAATTGCAGAAATTGAAAAAGCATTTGCCGAACTTAGTATTAAAACCGGTAAAAAAAGTGTCTATCTTGTTTGGTTTAACCCAATAATTGCAGCAGGAACAGATACTTTTATAAACTCGTTTATGCAAAAAGCTGGATTTGATAATATAATAAAAAACAGCGGATACCCGAAACTATCCGTTGACACAATAAAAAAGTTAAATCCCGAATTTATACTGTTATCATCGGAACCTTTTTCTTTTACCGAAGAGCATAAAAATATTTTTGAAAAAAATATTCCCGAAGCAGAAATTATTTTTGTTGACGGTGAAATGTTTTCGTGGTATGGTTCGCGAATGAAAAAAGCTCCCAAATATTTTATGAGTTTAGATAATTCGATAGTTTAACACCACGTTTTAATGTAGTAAAGCCGGACACAATATTTATACGAAAAGAAAGATTAAATAAGTTGATTTGTTTTTCAATTTCTTAAACTATTTTCTACTAAATTTGTTGAAAAACAAAAAAAGGTTCTACCACTAATTTAGTGGACAATTAAAAGCTAAATATCCAAACCTTCCAGGTTTTAAAAACCTGGAAGGTTTAATAATTATCTTTGTTATAGTATTTTAAGTTATCCATTAAAATAACAGTAGAACCAAAAAATATTAACAATATGGCAGTATTAATGGAATTTGCAATTTTCCCTACCGACAAGGGAATAAGCGTAAGCAGCGATGTAAGCAAAGTGATAAAAATGATTAAAGAGAGCGGTTATCCGCACCAGCTTACCGCTATGGGAACTTTGGTGGAAACTTCCACAACGGCTGAGGCTCTTAAAGTAGTAGAAAAAGCAGCGGCAATTTTAGAAGAAAACAGCAACCGTGTGTATTCGTCGATAAAACTTGATATAAAAAAAGGAGCACAAAATATGCTCCAAAATAAAATAAAAAGTATCGAAGAAAAGTTGTAAGAAATTATTTTCTTACAACTTTCATTTTCATTATTACATCAACAACGGGGCGGTCGTTCTTATCGGTTTGCACAGATGCAATACTGTCAATAACATTCAATCCTTCAACCACTTCGCCAAACACAGTGTAATTTTGGTCGAGATGTGGTGTTCCGCCTATTGTTGTATATACTTTCTTCTGTTCGTCGGAATAATGAAACAATAAATCTTGACTGTCCATTTGTGTTTCAATATTTTTTACAATTGCTTCAACTTCGGTATTTAAAGTTTTATAATCTTTAACTCTGTTTAAAGAGTCGAGGCGAGATTTAACATTCGCATTATCGGGATTGTTTATAAATTTATCGAAATATTTTTGTTTGCGAGGTAAATTTATTTGTTCTTCCATTTTAGCTAAGTCGTCAAGCGAAAATACTTTCCCCTGCACAATATAAAACTGACTCCCCGACGATTTTTTTTCGGGATTTACATTGTCACCTTCGCGAGCGGCAGCAATAGCACCTTTTTTGTGAAACAATTCGGGAACAAATTCAGCGTCAATTTCGTATCCCGGACCACCGTTGCCAAGCATTACTCCCGAAGCAGCTCCTTTTGAATCGGGGTCTCCGCCTTGAATCATAAAGTTTTTTATTACTCTGTGAAATAGTAAACTATCGTAAAAATCTTCGTTTACCAATTTA
>Ga0256846_1000313_pt1 | contig 20646 bp, 21 predicted proteins | sample TevniametaG_FD_189098 | JGI IMG/M metagenome (GOLD analysis project Ga0256846, IMG submission 189098) | Tube worm associated microbial communities from hydrothermal vent at the East Pacific Rise, Pacific Ocean - Tevnia | ecosystem: Host-associated > Annelida > Integument > Unclassified ...
CAGAACAACCGCCAATAAATCAGAAACTTCATAAACGTTTGTTATCTTTTTCATAGCTCCGGCAAATTGGGCATATTCGGATGAAGCAACAGATAAATTAAGTATATCACTGTATAAAGCACGTTCGGCATTTTTCGGTGTCATATTCTCTACTTCCGGCCCCGGGGTATGCAGTATCACTCCTTCTAGCTCACCAACTTCCGAAAGAACATTTATTTTTTTCTTTTCTAACAAATTATTCACCATAGTAATTCTCAGATATTAATAATTATTCATTTTTTCGAATCTAAATTTAATAAAATATTCGGTAATTTATTCTTTATTTATTGGGAACTTTCCAAATGCCATTTTCAATTTCTAATTTTACATCATCTAAATATACCGCTTTGCCAACACCGCCTTCTCTAAAATCAGTAACAATATCAACATGCTGAGCAGATTTATTCATTTCTCCGCTTGCAATATATTCTTCCAAAAGCTTTTTACCTTCTTCTGTATTGGGATTATCAACAAAAGATGTGGCATAGCTGGCACCAATGGCAATATGTAATGTTCCTCCAACCTTTTCAACAAACAATGGATGCTTCAAAACTTTTTTAATCCCGTTATTCATTCCAAAGGCTATTTCACCTATGCGCCGAGAACCTTCATCTGTTTCAATTATTTTTTTAAGTGTTTCTTCGCCAACTTCGGCAGAATAGTTAACTATTTTTCCTTCATTAAATTTTAAATAAATGCCCTGAATTGTGGCACCAAGTTGAAACACCGGTAAGTCAACAAATATTTCGCCTTCCAAGGTTCTTGCATCGGGACTTGCGTAAACCTCTCCATCCGGAAAATTCCTAGTCCCCGTACATTTTATAATATTTCTACCTTCAATATTTCCGGTTAAAACTAATTCATTTCCTGTTTTTGGATTTTCAGTTACAATTTTTACAGTTTTAGTTTTTCCCATCAATTGATATAAATCTTCTTCAATAATATCCAATTGTGCAGGATCTACCGTAGAAGCTTCAACAATAACGTCAGCATATTCTTCAAGTGTCATGCCCTCAATCTTAGCAAACGCCTCTGTTGGAAAAAGAGTAATCACCCAATTTTTAGAAAGTCGGATATTTTTTATCGGTGCATCAACACGCATAATTTCTTGAGCTAATTCTTGATTTGTGCCTTCAAAATTTTCCGGTGCCGAAACGCCAAGAACTTCAATAAACTTGGTCATCGCATTGTAGCGTTCATATTGCCACCGGGGGACTTTGTTTATTTGTTCTTTTGTTCCGTATTTGGCCATAGCCGCTCCCCATACCTTTCCCCTTTCATTATCCGGAGCAACAATATTAATATCAACAATCGCACCTGCTTTAATAATTCTTTCTTGCAGTGCCGAAATTAAAGGCCAACAAATAGCTTCGCCTTTTATCATTACAACATCTTCTTTAGTAACACCATTAATTGAATGATTAATCAAATAATTAGCCCATTTATCTAATTTTTCTTTGCTAATAATAACAGACATTTTTTTCTCCAATTTAATTTACTTTTATTCAACGCACTACTTCATAACTTCCACACATATATGAGATTTTTTTTCCTTCGAAAAATATATTCTTTGTGTTGCTTTGATGAAATCGCTTTTCTCGGCTGTATAAATATTTACAAATTTCTGCGGATTCATATCAAAAAATGGAAACCAACTACTTTGAACTTGAATCATTATTTTATGTCCTTTCAAAAAGGTATGTAAAATATCTTGTAAGCGGAATGTTATTTTTGTAATTCTATTAGGTACAAAAGGCTCGGGAGTAGTAAAACTATTCCGATACTTACCTCTTAAAATATCACCTCTCAAAAGCATTTGATATCCTCCCATCGGCAACCCTTTTCTTGTTTTTAATTTACATGTGTCGGGGAAAACATCTATTAATTTTACAACCCAATCTGAATCCGTACCGGATGTTGATACATAAAACTCAATGTCAATAGGACCGGCAATCGTAATTTCTTTTGTTAAAGGTTTGCTATTAAATTCTACTACGTCAGGACGTGTAGCTGCAAACCGCTGGTCCTCATTTAAATAGGTCCTATTGTAAAACCTATTCGCTGCTATAAAATCGGATGTATACGGAACCGGATTTTGAGGATCACTCACATACTCTAAATAGTCGGGCTTAATATTCACAGGCTCATTAAAGGTTAATGAATTATTGGTATTTAAATATATTTTTTGTTTTTCCGTTTTTTTAGGGGGCCAACTTAGAAAATTGAAAAATTCTTTTTTACCCGTATCAAACACAAATGCCTCGGGCAAAGTAAATTCACCTTTATCTTTTAAATAATATTCAAAAAAAATCGCTTCGATGCTATCTCTATATACTGCACTCGTATTAAATCCGTATCGGATATCACCAAAATGATCTACATTTGCTCTACTCCACCCGCCATGGTGCCAAGGACCAATCACAAAAATATTTTTATTGTCTTTATTTTTTTCTTCTATCGATTTGTAAGTATTAATTGCACCATACAAATCTTCGCTATCAAACCAGCCGCCTACAACCATTACAGCCGGTTTAACATTATTAAAATGTGGCAACGTATTTCTACTCTGCCAAAATTCATCATAGTTGGGATGAGCAATCACTTTATTCCAAAAATCTATTTTATTATTAAAATATTTAAGGTTAATATTTTTAAGTGGTCCTAAATTTAAAAAGAAATTGTATTGATCAACATTAGGCAATTTCATTCTTTTAGGCCAATTGGGTGTAGGCTTTTCTCTTTTTTGCCCAAATGAAGAAAAGAAATTAAAAACCATTGGCAAAGTTAACGCTCCATTGTGATGCATATCATCGTCAATAAACCAATCTGCAATTGGAGCTTGAGGCGAAACCGCTTTCAATGCCGGATGATTACAAACTGCTCCCACAGCTGCATAAAATCCGGGATATGAGATTCCCCACATTCCTACTCTTCCATTATTATTAGGAATATTTTTTATTAACCAATCAATTGTATCGTACGTATCGGTTGTTTCGTCAATCTCATTATTTTTTTTATTTTTGATTATCGGACGCATATTTACATACTTGCCTTCCGACATAAATTTTCCACGAACATCTTGAATTACAAAAATATATCCTCTTTGCATTAGAGTTTTTGACGGGCCTAGCATTCCGGGATACTTATCTTCACCATACGGATATGAACTATAGGGAGTTCGAATCATTAAAATCGGATATTTTTTCGAATTATTTTTCGGTATATATACTGTGGTATGTAGCTTAATGCCGTCTCGCATGGGAATCATATATTCTTTTTTATTGAATTTACTTCTAACCAGTTCCCTTTGTGCAAAACAAAGCTGCACAAGAATTATTAACAACAATATTTTTAATATTTTCATTTTTCCCCCATTAAAATATCAATTGAATTATACATTAATATAGAATTTCAATTCTAAAATAAAAAATATTATAATTAGATTATTAATCAGGATTTATTTTGAAAACAAAAAATTATAACATACCGATATTTATTCCGGAATTGGCTTGTCCACACCAATGTGTTTTTTGCAATCAAAAGAAAATATCCGGGCAACAGAAAATGCCATCGGTAGATGACATTCAATTAACAATTGAAAATCATCTATCCACAATTGACACATCGAATTCAAAAACGGAAATTGCTTTTTTCGGTGGAAATTTTACAGGCATTAATTATAGCGATCAAGTAAAATATTTAGAAGCAGTAAAAAAATATTCCAATTACGGAGTAAAAGGAATAAGAATTTCTACTCGGCCTGATTATATTTCAAATGAAATACTACTCAACCTTAAATATTTTAATGTTACTTCAATAGAATTAGGAGCACAATCCTTTGATGCAGATGTCTTAAAATCTTCCGGACGCGGGCATTCTGTAAACTCAATCTACAGAGCTTCGCGATTAATTCATGATTTCGGTTTTGAACTCGGACTGCAAATGATGATTGGGTTACCTGGTGATTCACTTGAAAAATCAATATTTACTGCAAATGAAATTATAAAACTCCGTGCTAAAACAACCAGAATTTATCCGACTCTTGTAATAAAAAATACCGCGCTGGCTAATTTATTCTTTTCCGGTAAATATAATCCGCTTTCAATAAATGAATCCATAATTTGGTTATCACAACTAATTCCCATTTTTGAAAAGTCAAATGTTAACATTTTACGTGTTGGCCTTCATCCAACCGAAGGATTACTTAATGGTAACGATTTAGTTGCCGGACCATTCCACCAATCAATTCGCGAAATGGCTTACAGTAACATTTGGAAAAATATTTTATTTAACTCAATAACCCAAAAGAGTAATTCCATTTTAATTGAAGTGGCACCATCGGAATTGAATTACGCAATCGGATATAAATCTGAAAACAGAAAACTACTTTTAGAAATTTTTAAAAATGTAACAATTAAGCCAAAAGCAAGTTTAACAAATAGAAATTTCAATGCCATTTATTATTGATAAAAAAATCCCTCTCGAGGCAAAAAAAAATCTTTCTGCATTTGACTCGCTTATTGAATTTGAATCTTCAAATATTGTTGATCCCTACTTGTCCGGTCATCCCGACATTTTTTTTCGTCCCATTGGTGATAAAATTATTTGTGCTCCCAATACACCTAAAAAATTTTTAATTGAAATTTCCAAACACAAAAATATACTACTTGGCAATTCCCTTTTAGAGAAAACTTATCCTCACTGTGCAGTATATAATTGTATAATTATGAATGATTTATTAATTCATAAACTTGAAATTACAGATAAAAGAATTCTGGAATTTTCAAAAGTGTTAAAAAAAATTAATGTAAATCAAGGAATGACCAACTGTAGTAGCATCTTCATTGGCCAGACAAGGTTTATCACCTCTGATTTGAGAATTTTCAAAACTCTTGAACAAAGAAAATATTCCGGACTCTATGTAAACCCAAAACCAATTTTTTTAACGGAAAAAATGCACGGTATGTTTGGGGGATGTAGCGGCATTTATAAAAACAAATTATTAATTATCGGTAGTTTGAAATATTTCAATGAGCAAAAAAGTATAGAGAATTTTTGTAATACTGAAAATATCGAAATTGTCGAATTATATAACGGGCAACCTTTTGATGGTGGAAGTATTATTTATATTTAAATTTATTCAACATCAAATCAATTATTAAACAAATCAATTACCGAATTAGTCATAACTTTTACTCCCGTGTATATTGGCAATTCAATGTCGGGTGCCAAATAGGGAGAATGCAAAGGTGGCGTTCTGTTTTGCAACTCTTCGGGTAATTCAACTTCTTTCAGGTTATCAACACCAAGCCAAATTAAAGCTGCTTTAATTTTCGGTTCGGCCAAATGAAATATCTCAAAATCTTCACTTACCGAAACAGGTTTCATTTCAATTACATTTTCTTTACCGATTATTTTTGTTGCATGGTGCACATACTTATCTACCAAATCAATATCATTATAAACCGGCGGATGATAATTTTCAATTCCGGTTAGCACCGGTAATTTGTCTTTTTTTATTCCTGCAGCACAAGCAATATTGTTTGCAATTCGCCGAATTGATTCAACAACTTTATCTCTAACCCCGCTATCAAAAGTACGAAGAGAAATTTTCAATTCAACTTTATCAGGTATGATATTGTGTTTCGTACCACCACTTATTGCACCAACAGTTAAAACAATAGGGGTGAAAGCGGAAAATTCTCTCGAAGAAATTGTTTGTAGTGCCAATATAATCTGACTGGCAATAACGATAGGATCTTTTGCCTTTTCGGGAATTGCTCCGTGACCGCCTTCGCCAAAAACAGTTAAATCGAGTGAATCGCAACCGGCCCAAGACACTCCTTTAGTAAATCCAATTTGTCCTGGCTCTAAATCGGGCGAATCGTGAAAAGCTAATAAATATTCAGGTATCGGAATTTTATCAAATAAACCGTCTGCTACCATTGCTTTTGCGCCTTTCCCCAATTCTTCGGCCGGCTGACCTAACGCTATTAAAGTCCCGTTCCATTTATCTTTGTGTTCAACCAATTTTCGCAAAGTTCCTATAAACAATGTCATATGTAAATCATGTCCACAAGCATGCATTACATTAACCTTGTTTCCAAACCAGTCCGTAGCTTCAACTTCACTTTTATAATCTATATTTGTTAACTCTTTAATAGGCAAAGCATCCATATCCGTTCGCAACATTATTGTAGGACCTTCACCGTTATTTAATATCCCGACAAAGCCATACTCGCCAATATTATCAATAATATCAAAGCCCAATTCTTTTAAAAATCCAATTAACTTTTTTGATGTTTTAATTTCCTGAAATGAAAGTTCCGGGTTTTTATGAAAATCACAATAAATTTTTTTTAACTCCGTAAATTCTTTTTTATTTAATTCAATCATACTGTCTCACTTTTTCTTGGTTCTGGTATAAATAAAATTACCTTGAATCATTTTAAAATACTTATTCGTTTCAGTTGCTATTTTCTGTCCGCAAATACAATACAGACTTGCATTTCTTTCGGTGTATTTATAAAACTTTTTTATTTTGCTTTTATAACATCTAAGTACTTCGCCCTGTCCGATTTTTTCATATTTAAATAATTTATTCTTACAACCTGCACACTTAATTGTTAACATTTTAATATCAAATTAATTGTTGTTTGTTTCTCAGCAAATTTGCACTGAGACAAGAGTGAACAGGCAAAACACCTATTAGATCACCAACTTCAATTTTCCCGAAAGCTTCAGAGTTTAAGCGAATAATACCATGTTCTTGGGATAAAGATTTTACAAAAGAATTTTCAATTGGAGCAGACCAATTTTTCTCATTTAAAAAAACCGGCAATCCATATATCACACCATATTCGGAATTTACATATTCTTTTGATAAATGAACACCACCACAAAATACAACAATTTCATTTCTACTTTGATGTTTTGCAACAACCGGAGCTGCTACCGCAACCGCAATTTCATTTACATTACAAGTAGTTAACAACAATTGTGTTACATCATAGAAAACGAAATTTCCCGCTCGCACTTCATCTACTCCGGGAAAATCATCCATTAAACTTACTGTTGGAGTATCACCAATTGATACTATTAAATCAGCATATCGGTCACCCAAGGATTTTTTTATATTCGCCATTTTTTTAAGCTGGCTATAATGAATTTCCTTTATCTCATCCACTGATTTTGCATGATATGAATGTCCGGCATGTGTTAAAATTCCTTTTAAGTAAATTTTCTCAGATTTTTCCAATGCCAAAACCAAGTCAGCAATTTTCTTAAAATCATCTGCTTCCACACCGGCACGGTTGTAATTTACATTGATCTTAATAAATGCATTCAATTTATGTTTAAGTTTTTTATTAAGGAATTCAATTGACTGAATATTTTCAACTAAAATGTTAATAGTATTTTTTTTTGCCAACTTATTTAACAAATCTATTTCTCGGATATTAATCGGAAAAGCTATCGTTAAATCTTTCCAACCATTTGATGCAAAATAATCTGCCATTTCCAAACTTGATACGGTTGCTCGCGTAACTCCGATTTCGGAAAATAGTTTTGCAATTTCTTTGGACTGATGAGTTTTAAAGTGCGGACGCAAAGTAAATCCATGCTTAACAGATTTATCAAATATCTTTCTAATATTTTTCCGAACCTTTTCTTTATCAATTAATAAAGTTGGAGTAATAATTTTTTCTAACATTTCAGCCTCTTTTTTTCAACCATTTTAATGCTTCTTTTTGTGCAAAATTCGATAAGTTATTTGAATTGGCATAATTAATTACAAATTCGGAATCTGTTTTTGAATATTCACGCAAAGCCCACCCAATAGCTTTTTGAATAAAAAATTCGTTTATGGATTTAAGTTTTTCAATACAATTAATTAACAATTCCGTATCCGTCTTAGTTTTATATTTTAATTGAAATAGCAAACATGCTCTTTGCAACCAAATATTGTTTGATTTTAACCAGTTTGATATTACTTTATTTTTTTCTTCCGGAAATTTTAAGAAATATGCAGCAACCAGCCAAGAAGAAATCCCATCAACCGTATCCCACCAGGATTTGTTAACTATCATAAATTCAAAAAGTGAAATTAATTTACTTTCGGATTTTTTAGAGAATCTAATCGAAATTTCAATGGCGGCATATTGATATTCTCTTTCATCCAATTCCCATAGCTGTTTAATAACCGATTCAAAATCATTTTCTTTTGGTAAACCAAATTCAGAAAAAAATTTTTTTTGTAATTCTTTTCTAATCGGAGAATTTAGTCCGAGAAATCCGAACTTATTTTTCATATACTTTTTCATCGGCTTTGCAATAACCGCATCGGCCCTAGATTCGAATTCTTTTTTCAATTTTATAACGTATTCATTTGCATTCATTTTAATTTATCATTTTTGTTTTTCAATTTTCTTTTATTTTTTGTTTTTTTCTTCTCAACAGAAAATCCGAATTTACCTAGCCGTTTGCCCAACGAGTAATATTTACCATGTGAATATGCAATTGGTTCGGCAGCTTCTAAATTAAAAGAGTTTGTTTTAGAATTTAAAAATCTCGGATTAACATTTATAGCCACAACTTCAGATAAAAACATATCATGCGAACCTAATTTAATAATTTTCTTTACTTTACACTCAATATTTATTGGCGATTCTGCAATTAAAGGAGATTTGATTTTAGATGCTTTAATGGGCGTTAGCTTCATTTCAGAAAATTTATTAAGTTTCTCCCCCGATTTAACTCCGCACCAATCCGTTGCAAAAGCTAATTCTTTAGTGGTTAAATTTATGACAAATTCCTTTTCCTTCGAAATTATTTTATGCGAATACCTTTCCGGTCGCAAAGAAATATAACACATAGGCGGATTTGTGCAAATAGTGCCCGTCCACGAAACGGTAATTATATTATAATCACTCTTCTTTGTGCCACAAGTTACCATAACAGCCGGAACAGGATAAATTGAAGTTCCCGGCTTCCAAGTTATTCTTTTGGGATTGATTTCTTTCATATCTTTAATTTTTTATTTGCCTTTTGCAGGTGGAAATTTTGCAAGAAGATTTTCTTCATTTGCCATCAAATCTTTTAAGGTTAAATTAGTTATAACCTTATCAACAGCTGTTTGTATTAAACTCCAAAGCGAGCGACTTTTGCAGAAGTCATCATCAAACAATCTTCCGCCTATGGCCGTAAAAACTTCCGCAACTGTAATTTTATCGGGAGATTTAGTTAAAACATATCCCCCGGTATGGCCACGCTCACTTGATAAAAAACCGGCAATTCTAAGCTCGCGCAATATTTTTGCAATAGTGTGCTGAGAAATCCCCTCTGCCTCGCTTATTTCAGGAATAGTTGCAACTTCATTATTTTCATATTTTTCACAAATGCGAAGCAAACAACGTAAAGCATGTTCCTCTTGTACACTAAATTTCATTTAAGCTCTTCTTTTTTAATGTTAAAATAAGTTTAATTCGATTCGTGCTTGGTCAGACATCATATCCTTTGTCCAGGGTGGATCGAAAGTAAGATTGACATTGGCTTTCTTTACTTGATATAAACTCTCAACCTTTTGCTGCACTTCAAGTGGAAGTGAATCAGCAACCGGACAATTAGGCGCAGTTAAGGTCATAGTAATTTTAACATTTGCTTCATCATCAATTTCAATATCGTAAATTAAACCAAGCTCCCATATATCAACCGGTATTTCAGGATCATAAACGGATTTTAATGCATTTATTATTTCATCTCTTAAAAATTCTTTATCTATCATTTATACACCTACGAAAGTAATTTTTTAACTTTTATTAAACTATTTACTAATTTATCAACTTCTTCAAATGTATTATAAATTGCAAAAGAAGCACGGGCGGTAGCCGAAACTTTATATCTATCCATTATAGGTTGCGTACAATGATGACCTGTTCTAATTGCTATTCCATCATTATTTACAAGTGTACCAATATCATAGGGATGCAGACCATCAATCACAAAAGAAATTACTCCGGACTTATTTTTCGCTGTTCCAATAATTCGCAAACCATCAATTTTCATTAATTCTTCAGTAGCATAATTTAACAATTTATGTTCATGAGCAATTATATCTTCAATGTTAAATTGATTTAACCAAAGTAAAGCAACACCTTGCCCAATACCACCAACAATGTTAGGCGTTCCGGCTTCAAATTTATGAGGTAAATCATTGAAAGTTGTTTCTTCAAAAGTTACTTTTCTAATCATATCGCCACCACCTTGATACGGTGGAAGCATCTCCATATATTTTGTTTTACCGTATAGAACCCCTATTCCCGTAGGGCCATAAACCTTATGACCGGAAAACACCATAAAATCCGGGTTCAATTCCTGTACATCCAGTTTTGTATGTGCAATTGCCTGAGCTGCATCTATTATTATAGGAATATCATTTTGATGTGCAACTTCAATTAATTCTTTTACATTATTAATTGTACCGAGTGAATTGGAAGTATGAACAACGGAAACCAATTTTGTTTTTTCTGAAAACATATTTCGATAGGCTTCCATATTTAATTCTCCCTCTTCGGTAATGGGAATAACTTTAAGTTTTGCCCCGTTTCGCTTGCACATTAACTGCCACGGAACAATATTCGCATGATGTTCCATATGCGAAATAATAATCTCATCACCTTCGGAAAACCAACCGCCACGGCACATACTATTTGCAAGTAAATTAATTCCGTCTGTTGTTCCCTTTGTAAAAATAATTTCGGAAGCACTCATTGCATTAATAATTTCTTTTACTTTTACGCGAGCGTTTTCATACAAATCGGTTGCAACCTCACTTAAAAAATGAACACCCCTATGAATATTAGCATTTTCGTATGTATAATAATGCTTAATACTCTCTATCACTATATCGGGTTTTTGAGTAGTAGCAGCATTATCCAAATAAACCAAATCTTTTCCATTTACTTTTCTGGAAAGTATAGGAAATTCTTTTCTAATTTCTTCAACATTAAATTTTCTTTTAGTTGAAATTCTTGCGTTTATGTCTTTTTGAAAGATAGAAGAATCCATTTTAAGCTCTAATATTTTAAGTTCAAATTAATTAATTCCGTGATTTTATTTGCTATTATCGGCAATTTTATTTTATCAACTACATCTTGAATAAAGCCGCCAATTAGCATTTTTTGAGCTTCCGATTTTGGGATACCTCGCGAACGTAAGTAAAACAATGAATTATCATCAACACTCCCAACAGTAGCACCATGAGAACATTTTACATCATCAGCATAAATTTCCAATTGTGGTTTTGTTGTCATTTTAGCCTCTTTCGAAAGCAGAATGGTTTTATTCGATTGGTAAGCATTTGTGTGCTGTGCATTTTCCCTAACCAAAACCTTCCCGCTAAATACTCCTGTTGCCTTATCCGCTAATATTCCTTTGTATATTTCATTACTTGTGCAATTGGGAGTTGCATGATCAATCAAAGTGAAATTATCTATGTGCTGATTATCGTTGGCAATGTACAGACCGTAATAATTTGTTTCAACATTTTCTTCCAGATGTTTTGATAAAACTTCTGTTCTTGAAATATCTCCGCCAAAACTAAAAACAAAAGAGTTGAAAACACTATTTTTGTTTTGAGCAACATTTATTTTATCGATGTGAAAATTATTCTTATTTGCATTTTGGAATTTATAAAAGTTTAGATTTGCATTTTGTGCTAAAATAATTTCAAGATTTGCATTAGTAAAATTGACCGCATTTGTATTCTGAAAATCAATATAATTTACGATTATATTTGCGTTGCTGTTCTCACCAACATAAAATAAATTCCGAGGTTGAATTAATTTTCGATCTACTTCCGAAGTTGCAAACACTATATTTATAGGTTTTGGTATAATTTCATTTTCCGGAATAACAATAAATGCTCCATCACTAAACATTGCAGTATTCAATGCTGAGAATGAATCGTCGATTTTTGAAATATCGGACAAGTATTTAAAAATAAAATCATAATTATGATCCATTTCTTTTGAAAGAGAATTGAATAATACTTTATCCGCAGATTTTTTCGAGGAATATTTTTCTGAAAAAACACCATTAATAAAAACCAAATTATATGCATCATCAATTAAATACGATTTTATTTTTTCTTCGGGAATATCTACTGAACTATCGGGAAAAATATCAAAATTAGTTGTTAATATCGGCAAAACATTTGTGTATTTCCATGCTTCGGTTTTGCGTGTAGGAAATTCTAATAATTCAAATAGCTCTTGTCCTTTGGTATGAATTGCTTCAAGCAATAAATGTTTTGTTTTTATTTTTGTAAATAAATTTAAATAATGCTCTTTTGCATTAAATGTATTTTTATTTTTTATAATCATTTAAAATTTTCTCCAATCGAAATTATTTTATAATCCAATCATATCCCTTTTCTTCAAGTTCAAGAGCAAGAGATTTATCACCCGATTTAATTATTTGTCCTTTGTACAAAACATGAACAAAATCAGGCACAATGTAATCTAATAACCTCTGATAATGAGTAACAACAATAACTCCGTTCGAATCATTTTTGAATCTATTCACTCCTTCGGAAACAATTCTCAAAGCGTCAATATCCAAACCGGAATCGGTTTCATCAAGCAAAGCTAATTTCGGGTCAAGTACCGATAGTTGAAAAATCTCATTGCGTTTCTTTTCGCCACCGGAAAAACCTTGATTTACAGAACGATGAATCAAATCATCGCGCAAACCGATTTCCTTCATTTTTACTTTAATTAAATCCAAAAATTCTTTTCCGTTAAGTTCCGGTAACCCATTGTACTTTCTTTTTTCATTTAATGCGGTACGCAAAAAAGTAGCATTATTAACTCCGGGAATTTCCACCGGATATTGAAATGCCAAAAATAAACCTTCGCGGGCCCTATCTTCCGGAGCAAGTTCCAATAAATTCTTACTCATAAATTCAACCTCTCCACCCGTTACCTCATAAGCTTCATGTCCGGCAAGCACATTGGCCAATGTACTTTTACCCGAACCATTAGGGCCCATTATTGCATGTACCTCGCCCAGTTTCACTTCTAAATTAATACCTTTCAGAATTTGCTTTCCTTCGATACTGGCTTGTAAATTTTTTATACTTAACATTTTATTTCCTTTTATTCTCTAATTTCATTTTATATACTACTTTAATTGATATTCGTTTTATCCAAGGCTACCTTCAAGACTAATTTGCAGAAGCTTTTGTGCTTCAACTGCAAACTCCATTGGCAATTGCTGAAATACTTCTTTACAATATCCCATTACAATCATGTTGATTGCATCCTCTGTTGAAATTCCTCTTTGGTTCAGATAAAAAATCTGATCGTCGCCAACTTTTGAAGTAGTAGCTTCGTGCTCAACTATAGCGGAATCATTATCAATTTCGATGTAAGGGAAAGTATGAGCACCACACCTATCGCCCATTAACATCGAGTCGCATTGAGAAAAATTTCTTGCACCTTCGGCCGACTTTGCAACCTTTACCAAACCACGATAAGAGTTCTGGCTTTTACCTGCACTGATACCTTTTGAAATAATAGTACTTCGAGTATTTTTTCCGATATGAATCATTTTGGTGCCGGTATCGGCTTGCTGAAAATTATTTGTAACTGCAACCGAATAAAATTCGGCAACCGAGTTATCTCCTTTTAGAATCGTGCTTGGATACTTCCAAGTAATTGCCGAACCGGTTTCAACTTGGCTCCAACTAATTTTTGAATTCACACCTTTGCAAATTCCGCGTTTAACAACAAAATTATAAATACCACCTTTCCCCTCTTTATCGCCCGGATACCAATTCTGCACCGTTGAATATTTTATTTCCGCGTTATCAAGTACAACTAATTCAACTATTGCAGCATGAAGTTGGTTGTTATCTCTCATCGGAGCGGTACAGCCTTCTAAATAGCTAACGTAACTACCTTCTTCGGCAATTATTAAAGTTCGTTCGAACTGTCCGGTTTCTTGATTATTAATTCGAAAATATGTGGATAGCTCCATCGGACAGCGAACGCCTTTTGGAATGTAAACAAACGAACCATCGCTAAAAACAGCACTGTTCAACGCTGCATAAAAATTATCCGTGGGCGGTACAACAGAACCTAAATATTTTCTAACTAAGTCTGGATAATCTCTAATTGCTTCGGATATACTGCAAAAAATTATTCCCTTTTCTGATAAAGTTTCCGAAAAGGTTGTCTTTACCGACACCGAGTCAAAAACCGCATCAACAGCTACACCTGCTAATTTCTTCTGCTCATCCAGCGGAATGCCAAGCTTTTCAAAAGTTTCCAAAAGTTCCGGATCTACCTCATCTAGACTTTCCAATTGAGGTTTTTGTTTTGGGGCAGAATAATATTTGATATCCTGAAAATCAATCGGAGGATAATTAACCATAGCCCAAGTTGGTTCTTTCATTTTTTTCCATTGTTTATAGGCTTTCAATCGCCATTCGGTCATCCAATCAGGCTCGCCTTTTTTTTCCGAAATAAAACGAATTATGCTTTCATTTAATCCTTTGGGTGCTGTATCAGATTCGATATCAGTAACAAATCCCCATTTATATTCCGACTGAGTTAAGTCTTCAATTATTTTTTTTTCGCTACTCATTTACATTTCCTGTTTAATTTTACATCTAAACCTAATCAATGTGGAAATTTTTGTCAAGATTAAAATGGATATTTTTTTCAATTTTGAAGAGTAATTCTACATTTCTTAGCAGCTTGAAATTTTATCGAATTGTTATGAGTTTTATTTTTGCCACGAATTCACGAATGGTAAAATATTTTATTTCAATTTATTCGTGCATTGGTGGCAGTTTCATTCAAAAACCATAAACATACTCGTAATTAAACGGAGGATAAGATGACAGAAATAATTTACAAAGAGGAAAGTTATAAGATAATCGGCAAGTGTATGGAAGTACACAACAATCTCGGAGCCGGATTTCTTGAAATCGTTTATAAAGATGCACTTGAATATGAATTCAGAAAATCAAGTATTTTTTTTGAAAGAGAAAAAGAATATACTGTAAATTATAAGAATATTATACTACCACATAAATTTTACGCAGACTTTGTAGTTTACAATAAAATAATATTAGAAATAAAAGCTGTTTCCAGAATTTCAGATGAATTTATTGCACAAGCAATTAATTACCTCAAAGTTTCTCAAAACAAACTGGCTTTAATAATAAACTTCGGTGAGTTAAAATTGAATTGCAAACGGATAGTACTGTGAATTTTTGCCACGAATTCACGAATGGTAAAATATTTTATTTCAATTTATTCGTGCATTGGTGGCAGTTCTATTCGAAAATCATTCATGCATTGGTGGCAGTTCTATTCGAAAATCATTCATGCATTGGTGGCAAAATCATAAAGCAATATATTTTGTTTGTAACCTTAATAACATTTTACTTAAATTATTAGCTGTAAAAATATTAACTACAATTTTTTTAACTGACATCCGGATCAAAAAAAATGCAAAAAATATTAATAATTATTAACGATGCCCCTTACGGAACGGAAAAAGCTTACAATGCTTTAAGAATGGCTATGACATTACAAAAAGAACACACCGAAAAAGTAAGAATAAAAATATTTCTTCTTGCAGACGCTGTTTTCTGCGCTTTACCAAATCAAAGTACACCCGGTGGTTATTACAATATCGAAAGAATGTTAAAATCCGTAATACAAAAAGGAGGAGAAGTTAAATGCTGTGGCGGTTGTTCAGACGCCCGCGGTATTGCAACACTCCCTTTTATTGAAGGCGTTGAACTTAGCAATATGAAAGAATTTGCTCAATGGACAGTTGAATGTGATAAGGTTTTAACATTTTAAAATGTACAAAAAAAGAAAACACATTGCTTTTTTATTAATCTTGTTATTCACCTCAATAATCGCCGAACGCAGCATTCCACATACTCATATTGAAAAACAAGGTATAGTTCTCCCTGACTTTTTCGGCAACAAACAATCCGATGATTTAGACGAGCACGACAGTGAACAATTACACGCAAATTTTTATTTTCCGGAAATAAACGCAAATCTTTCCGTTGAATTACTTCAGTCTGACAACATAATTTTTGTTATTGGAAAAGAATCCGTCCCTAAACAAATTAAAGTAAACAGTTACAACATTTTACCTAAAATACATAACAGCATTTTAACTGCTTTAATGCTTTTTTCACCAAATGCACCTCCTTTTACTATTTAAACATCAGTTTTATCTTTTAACTAAATAGACACTGTTTAAATTTTAAAAGGCAAAAAAATGATAAACAAAATATTTAAAAACAAACTGTTATTAACTGCTATGCAGTTTTTTACATTAACCGTATTTATCATTTTGATTTACGGTGCAATAGGCATCACTACCGGCGATGCGGATTTTGCAAAAATACTACGCAACACAAATTTATCTAATCTGATCGTTTGGTCATATTGGTGGCCATTAATAATTGTTACATCAATTCTTTTCGGACGGTTTTGGTGCAGTATCTGCCCAATGGAATTAATTACCTCGTTTTTCGGGAAACTCGGATTAAAACGAAAACCCGGTAATTATTTAAAATCGGGCTGGGTAATTACATTATTTTATGCAGTAATTTTAGTGTTGGGAATACATACATTTACCATCCACAGAATACCACAATATATGGCAATTTATATGCTTGTTTTATTAGTAATTGCCACGGTTGTCGGACTTATTTGGGAAAAGCGAACATTTTGCACTTATGTCTGTCCGATAGGCCATCTGTTGGGATTATACTCCTTACTTTCGTTCAAAAAATTAAGCGTGAAAAACCAGGAAGTATGTAATGAGTGTAAAACAAAAGATTGTATTAGCAAATATAATCATTATAAATTTACCGGACGTTCATGCACGTCAGAATTATATCCACCGAAAATTGAGGACAATAGAAAATGTATTTTGTGCGGACAATGTTTCAAATCATGCACACACGAAAACATTCTCATACAAAAACGCAAATTTGCAGAAGATTTGTTTGGCAACATAAATCTTTCTTGGGCTGAAATTTTCTTTTTCTTCATTGTAAGCGGCTTTGTTGTTTATGAGTTATTGTCGGAATGGAAAATCTCAAAAAAAATTATTCTATCAATTCCCAATTACACAAATCAATTACTTGGAATTTCAGGAAATTGGGCAGGCACAATAAAAGCTGTTGTTTTATTCGGCATTTTACCCACTCTTTTCTATTTCACTTTTGCCTTACTGAATAAAGTGTTAACTAAAGAAAAACTTAAAACTGCTTTAACGCAACTTGTTATTGCTATTTTGCCCGTAACAGCCAGTATCCATTTTTTAAAAGCACTATTAAAAACAACATCACGTATTCCATATTGGGGATTCGCTGTTTCCGAGCCGACAGGAATTAAAACAGCCGAAAAAATTATAAGTAACCCGAACCTTTTGCAAAATGCTTTCTTAACATCCGGAATTACACCAATACTAAATATTATCGCAGTTTTATTACCTTTTGTTGGATTGGCAATATCTTTCCGGATTTTAAAAAAGCAAAAAAATACAATCTCAAAAATAATAACCTCAATTGCCGTTTTAATGTATTCATTACTATTTATTGTAACTATAATTGCATGGAGAATCTAAGAAACTCGTAATCTATTTGGCTGAAAGAGTAGCACTTTCAATAATCACGTACTACATTATTTTCTATTACTTGAAAGTGCTACAAATTCCGCCTTTTTATAAAAGCAAATTATTGGATTAGAAAAAGCCAACGAAAATTAACATAAATTTTATTAATTACTCGGAAAACAGATTTATTATTTCCCAAAACTTCTTTACATTTCATTTACAATTGAAAATAAGTACATTCAACAACACTTTGTATTTCAATAAAAATTATACTAACTAAAAAAAGTTTTATTATGTCGGAATTCACAAACAACAAAGAAAAAAGATTAGAAAAATTACTCGAAATCTCAAAATTGATTTTAGAAGAAACAAATCCACATAAGTTTATTCTTGAACACACGGATTTTATAGAAGCCGTTATTCCCGCTGATTTTATTAATCTTTTTGATACTTTAATTAAAGAAGGATATCCTATTGAAAAACTGAAAATACTCTCGAATAAAATATTAAACATTTTTCAGCAGCCAATTGAAAACTTCAGTAAATTAAAACCCAAACCAGATTCCTTTCTTGCCATTTTGGAACACAATAATCAAGAAATGGAACAAGTGCTGGATAATATCCGTCCTGTTTTTAAAAAATTCGTTAAGGATTCTAATAATTCATCATTAAAAAAAGAATTACTAATCCTTTTTAACAGACTTGAATTATTTATAAAGCAATACACAATAAAGGAAAATATACTTTTCCCAATCATCGAAAAGCATTGGGACGATTACCGTTGCTTGCAAATAATGTGGTCTTTTCATGACGACATACGGCGGAATTTGAAAAAAGTAAAGGAGCATTTATTAAACAGCAATTTTAACTTAAGCGAGTTTAATAAAAGTGTGGGTGTTATTTTTTTCAACATGCTCGCAATAAAATTCCGCGATGAAAACATACTCTTCCCTTACATTTTATCTACCATTCCCGAAGCAGAATTAGACCAGATAAAAAATGACGGAATTGAAATAGGCTTCCCCTATATCCAACCTCAAAAAACAATAAGGCAAAACGGACAAAATGAACAAAAAAACGAATTAATAAATCTTGCAACCGGCGAATTATCGGTTGAACAAATAAAATTAATTTTTAACCACCTTCCGGTTGATATAACCTACGTGGATGAAAATGATGAAGTACGATACTTTTCAACCCCAACAAAACGAATATTCCCGCGCACAACAGCAATCATAGGACGAAAGGTAAACAATTGTCACCCGCCCGAAAGTGTTCACATTGTTGAAAAAATTATTCGCTCATTTAAATCGGGCGAAAAAGATAAAGCCGACTTTTGGATCAAAATGGCAAATGATTTTATATTGATTCAGTATTTTGCCATAAGAGATTCAGAAAAAAATTATCGTGGTGTAATTGAAGTATCGCAGGAAATATCTGAAATCAAAAATTTGGATGGAGAAAAACGATTATTGGATTGGTGAAATATACTTGGAAAAAATTTAAATTGGAAAAACTAAATTCTCAATCTATAATTATTAGATGCAACTGTTGATTGTACAATTTCAGTTGTTTTTATTTTTAACCAACTCAAAAAGTAAAACCCCTGTAGCAACACTTACATTCAGAGACTGGATTTCACCTTTCATTGGTATTTCAACTAAATAATCACATTTTTTCATTGTAGATAATCGAAGGCCATTTTCTTCATTTCCAACAATAAGTGCTATTTTCTTAGGGGCATCCAGATTAAAATACGGAATAGCTTCATTTCCAAGATAAGAGCCAACAACCCAAAAATGTTCTTTTTTTAGAATATCTAAAGCTTGAACTAAATTAGATACTTTACAAATATTCAAATGCGATACCGCACCGGCGGAAATCTTTATAGCTGTGTCATTAATCGGAGCAGTATTATTAGTAGTTAGAATCACACCATCAACCCCGGCACAATCAGCTGTCCGTAAAATAGCACCTAGATTGTGCGGATCTTGAATTTGTTCCAATATTAAAATAATTGAGCTTGAATTAAATTCAACCTTTCCTAACAATTCATCTAAGGTTAGATATTCCTTTTCACTTTTTAATGCTACTATCCCTTGAGTGTTTTTACCTTGTGTAAGTGTTTTAAATTTTGCCGAAGAAATTTCAGAAAACTTTACTCCCCTTTTTTTTGCAAGCGATTTAATTCTATAAATCACTTCCCCTTTTGTACCATGAACCACATAAATTTGCTCAATATTTTCACCGGCCTTGATAGCTTCTAAAATTGGCTTTCTGCCAAAAATTTTTTCCATTAATTTCTCCCACTTTTACAATTAAATGTAAAGAATCTATGTATTTAATTGTATTTGTAAGTTTAAAAAATAAAAGGTGCAAACCAACAGGCGCACCTCTAAAAGATATCAAATAAAACTTTATTGAAGCTTATCAGTTATAGCATCCAATTGATTAATCTCAATTTCTTTTTGGCTTCCGTCAGACATATTTTTCAAAACCAAATTCCCTTTTTCAAATTCTGCTCCGCCAATAATCAAAACATATTTAGCATTTAATTTATTTGCTTCACGCATCTGAGCTTTAAAACTTCTTAAAGCATAATCCAATTCAACTTTTAAACCTTTTCTACGTAACTTTAATGCCAACTCGTATGATTTAGTTTGTAAATCCTTATCCGCACGTACCACATATATATCGATACTATTTTCAGGTAATCTTATTGATGCTTCATTTTCAATCGCTAAAATAATACGCTCTATTCCTGCAGCAAATCCAATACCGGGAGTTGCAGAGCCACCGATTTCTTCAATCAAGCCATTGTATCTACCACCCCCACATAAAGCACTTTGAGAACCTACCGATGAACTAATTATTTCGAAAGTTGTATTTGTATAGTAATCTAAACCGCGCACCAGCTTAGGGTCAACTTCAAATGGGACCCCTGCAATA
>Ga0256846_1000314_pt1 | contig 20591 bp, 21 predicted proteins | sample TevniametaG_FD_189098 | JGI IMG/M metagenome (GOLD analysis project Ga0256846, IMG submission 189098) | Tube worm associated microbial communities from hydrothermal vent at the East Pacific Rise, Pacific Ocean - Tevnia | ecosystem: Host-associated > Annelida > Integument > Unclassified ...
TAGCGAAAGACGTGGGGAACCTGTTCGTCCGTAAAATACTGCCAATACGCATCGGAAGCCGGGTTACCGGCGATACGGTTTCTGATCCATTCCATAAACAATGCGCGCGTCCTTTCCCGTCGCATTTTCGCGGGGCCGGATTCCCGGGATTTTTTGGATTCGCGGGTGTTTCCGGGCAGTTCTCTGGCTTCGGAGAGATCGCGCTGGAGCAGATCCACCCCGTTGCGGCGGCTGACTGTAAACGCGCCAAGCATGAACTGGGCAACTGTAAAGCGGCCATCGGTCCGCGGGTTGAGAAAAAGCAGTACTTCGGTATTGGCGGAAAATCGGGGGGCGCCGGCAACGGTCAGATACCGGCCGTCTGTTCCCCGGCCGCCGGGAATGGCAACGGTTATCTCAGTCTGCTGGATATCTCCCTTCAACACCGCCGTTACATCGATCGTATACCATGTTTCCGGGCGAACGGCGTCGGAAGGCTGGCGGACAGCGGTGACTCTTCCATTGACGACAACCTCGCTTTGGTCGAGCAGGTTTGCATCCGACATGGCCGTGTATGTTGTCGCCCGGGCTGAAGCGGCCAACGCGATAGCTATTAAGAATATAACCGTTTTCATCAGATCAGCCAGGGTATGGCCGGAAACCGGCCGTGTACCGGCCGTTGTTACCGAACTGTTTTTGCCCATCGATTTCCTCCATAGTTCCCAGACTGGCGATAGACAGCGGTCCCGGGCCGGTCTTGGATAAGTGCCTGCGACTATAAGCAGTGCGCCAGCGGGATGTCAACGGTTGTGAAACCCGTGGCGTCTGATTTCTGGCCGGGGAAAACGGGCGGTGTCAGAACAGCCACTTTTATCCGTGTCCACAGGCTCCACAGGGACAGGTGGGACCGCGCGGATATTCCCGGATGATGTCAGCAATTGCTCTGCGCTTCGGCCTTTTTCAGCGAAATCAATACATTTCGATGAAAGATGTTGTAAGGAATTTCTGTCTTCAGCTGGCCGAAGGCGGTCTGGTAATCCTGGGGGGAGAGTGTGGCCAGGCGGGGCAGGTGGAAGGTATCTCTCCAGGCCTGGCATTTTTCTTGAAAATACGCGGTCATCTTTGTTTTCAGGGGCGACTGGATGTGCTTCCGGTTCCAGGGGCAGGCGTCCTGACAGATCTCGCAGTCGCCAATCCGGTTTTCCATGGCCGCTCTGACGGCCTCGGGCAGGTTTTCTTCCGACAGACGATTCGACATGCATTTGTCTGTATCAAGTACATGGGGCTGCGCCAGGGCCGATACCGGGCAGGCGTCCTGGCAGACCGTACACTCACGGCATCGGTTTTTTTCCCGGGTAGCCGCATGATCCAGTTCGGCATCGGTGATGATGCCCCCCAGCGCCAGGAAGGTGCCGTATTTTCGGGATATGAGCAGGGAGTGTTTGCCCTGCCACCCCAGGCCCGCCCGGATGGCCGACAGTTTCAACGGGAGGATGGAACCGTTTTCCGCCGTACCATCGCAGATGATGGCCTGATAACCTGTTGCTTTCAGAAAGTCGGCCACCGGTACCAGCGGCCGGACCACATCCAGGAAAAAGCCCGACAGGTATAATCGGCTGGTTCGACCGTACCATGGGTTTTTCCACTCGGGCAGGGTGACGCCCCCGATATAGATGCCCGCCACGATGATGGATTTCGCGGTCGGTAATGTCAGTTTTGGATTCCGCCGCTGATGCTGGTTCAATCGATAACCGGAGAATTCGGATGCATCGGCAAAGCCGATGACATCAATACCGGCGGTATTGGCGATTTTCCGTATTTTTTCCGAGAGCAGGCTGGGGGTCATCGGGATTCCTTTTTATATGCGGGCCGTACCGGCGAATAATTCTTTTAATATGGACCGGGAATTTATACCAGGGCGATGGCATATGCAAGGACGAAACTGTCATGGGGATCCCTGGAGCGGGGGACAGGGGCCGGGTGATTGACAAAGTGGTTGACAAAAAGGTTTAGTAGCTATACAATAATCAAATGATCACTACACGTGCCCATCAACTGACCGAAACGTTTCTGCGGATTGTCCATAAAATGATGGAGAACCAGAAAAAGCCGAGGCACTACGGTATTGATGACCGCCTGTTCCCATCGGAGATTCACACGGTCATGATGATCGGCCTGCATCGGGACGTGCATGTATCTGAACTGGCCCGGTTTCTGGGGGTTACCCGCGGGGCGGTTTCCCAGATGGTGGCCAGGCTGGAAAACAAGGGACTGATAGAGAAAAAAGCGGATCCGGAAAACGGGAAGAAAGTATTATTGTCACTGACCACCAAAGGCAGGGTCGCCTATTACGCCCATGAGCAATACCACGAGGAGACTGATGCGCCCCTGGTCGAATATATGTCCCGTTTATCCGATGATCAGTACAGATTTGCCGTAACATTTCTTGGGAAGATAGAAGAAATGGTTGACCGGGCAAAGTAAAAAAATTTACCAATAATGTATAGTGACTAAACAAAAACGAAAGAAGGGGAATCCAATGGCGCATATCTGTTCTCATCAACATGTCTGGACGTTCGACAATTTTCTGCGGCCGCTGGTTCATAACCCGGATAAAATCTTCGGGCCATTTGTCCGGCCGGGGATGCGGGTGATGGACGTGGGCTGTGGCGCGGGATTTGCCGCGCTGGAACTGGCCAGACGGGTGGGCGCGACCGGGCAGGTCGTTGCCGTGGATGTCCAGCCGGAAATGCTGGCCAAGGTCGAAAAACGGGCCCGCAAACTGGGGCTGACGAACCGGATTCAAACCCGTCTGTGTCAAAAGGAATCTCTTCAGGTTGAGGGCGCCTTTGACATGGTCAATGCATTCTATATGGTCCACGAAGCGCCGGACACGGAAAGTTTTTTACGGCAGGTCCGGGACTGTCTGGCACCGGACGGGATTTTCCTGGTGATCGAGCCCCGGTTTCACGTATCGAAAAGGCGGTTTCAGGCCATGCTGGAAATAGCCCGGCAGGTTGGGCTCGATGCCGCCGGATTTCCGGAAATTCGTTTCAGCCAGTCCGTCGTGCTGACCAAAAGTCCGGTGCCTTCGTAAAAAACAAACCCGGGCATGAGAGCCGGAACCGGCCAATAATGAAATTGACAACCCGCCGGATCCCGTATACGTAAAAGCCTGCCTTTACATCCCATTCATGGCGGGACGTCAACGGATCCATCGGGTCATTTTGAAACGGCAGCCCGGCCCGATGCCCGGGCGGATCGACACCCGCGATGGATGGACTGCGCGTCTCGACATACCGGTTTTTCATCTTCGATGATACCGGGAGTGAATCCATAACCGATACAGTGGAGCCGATACGATGATATCATTACCGGTTGACCAACAGGATGCGACCTATACGGTCAATCCATCCAAGATTATTGCCCTGGGACTGAACTACCGTGATCATGTGGCCGAAAGTGCATCCGTCAAGGTCCAGGGCTTTACCGGCGAGGTGCCGACCGAACCGATTCTTTTTCCCAAAACGCCCAATGTCCTCATCGGCCCGGATGTGCCCATCGTGATCCCCCGGTTTTTAGCCGACTACGATTTCGATACCCCGCGGGTGGATTATGAAGCCGAACTGGCCGTCATCATCAAGGATCGCTGCAAAGACGTACCTGTTGCCGAAGCGCGGACGCATATCTTCGGGTATACCTGCATGAACGACGTCAGCCAGCGCAACATCCAGAACGGCGACCGGTCCGGCTGGTTCCGGGGAAAATCGCTCGATACCTTCGGCCCCATCGGTCCGCGGATCGTTACGCCGGCACAGATCGGCGATCCGCAGCGCCTGTCAATCCGCTGCCGGTTGAACGGAAAAACCGTTCAGAACGGCCATACCGGACAGATGATCTTCAGTATTCCCGATATTATCGCTTTTGTATCGAAAAATTTTACCCTGATGCCCGGCGATATTATCCTGACCGGCACGCCCAGCGGCGTTGGCCCGCTGCATCACAACGATGTCGTGGAAGTGGAAATAGAGGGAATCGGTGTTTTGCGCAACCCGGTCGTGGATGAATGTCATACGGCTTAATTCCGGGGAAAGGAGGGGGGCATGTCACAAAAATGTTTTCGTTTTTGGATGGCCGTCTTTCTGCTGCTGATGGCGGCGGTGGCCGGCCCGGTGATGGCCGCCGACGATCCAGCGGCCCGGGCGATCATGGAAAAAGTCGACCAGCGGGATGATGGCGACAACCGTGTCTCCGATATGGAGATGGTGCTCATTGACAAGCGGGGGAAACAGCGGGTCCGGAAAATCAAAACCTTCGGCAAAGACCGGGGCGCGGATACCTTGCGGCTGATGTTTTTTGTCTATCCCGCCGATGTCCGGAACACGGCCTTTCTCACCTTTGATTACGAAGCGCCGGACAGAGAGGACGACCAGTGGCTCTATCTGCCCGCGCTGCACAAAACCAAACGGATCGCCGCGGCAGATAAGGACGGCAGCTTCATGGGATCGGATCTGAACTATTCGGACATGACTTCCCGCAACCTCGACGATTACGATTTCTCCTTCTACGAAAAGGGAAAGGAAATGGATGTGCGCGGCGCCCGCACCTGGGTAATCTGGTGCATTCCCCGCAATAAAAAAGTAATTGCCGAAACAGGATACAAAAAACTGCTGGTCTGGGTGCGGCAGGACAACTATGTGATCACCCGGGCAATCCACTGGGAAAACCGCGGCGGGTATCTGAAATATATGGACACCCCCCGGATCGAAAAAATTGACGGTATCTGGGTTGTGACCGAGATGCATGTTACGCGTAAAAAAGGCAAACAGGTCCGGCACAAGACAATTTTGCGGTTCAGCAATGTCCGTTTCAATCAACCATTTGATCCGGATCTGTTCACTGTTCGGCGGATGGAAAAGGGGCTTTAGCGGGACCTGTGAAGCGGGTGCCGGCGGCGGCCCGGTACCGGCCGGCCGGTATCAAGCTTGGATGCTTTGAATTCTGCTTTCATCAGCAGACGTCGGGAGTAGGAAAAATATGGCGCGTGTTCATCTGATCGGCTGTGCGGTTCTGGCCATTGATATTGCCCGGGTGGCCGAAAAGAACGGCCTGGATATTACCACCCGTTTTCTGCCCGGGGGGTTGCACAACGAACCGGCCCGGCTTAAACGCGAGCTTCAGGCGGCCATCGACGAAACAGCCGGGCAGGATCGATACGATCGCATCGCCGTCGGCTATGGGGTATGCGGGCTGGGCAGCGTGGGGATTCAGGCCCGCGATCGGCCCCTGGTGTTCCCCAGAGCCCATGACTGCATCGCCATGTTTCTTGGCAGCAACACCGCCTACAAACGGGAATTTTCCCGCTATCCCGGGACATTCTATTTTTCCGCCGGTTGGTGCGCCGAAAAAGTGCAGCCCCGCTCCAGCGAGCAGCGCAAAGCCTGGATGGGCGACCGGGAAGTGACCTTCGAAGCGCTGGCCGCGGAATATGGCCGGGAACATGCCGACACGGTGATGAATTTTCTGAGCAGCTGGCAGAAAAACTACCAGCGGGCGGCGTTTATCGATACCGGCGCGCCGCACAAAGAACGATATGCGCAAAATGCCATTGCCATGGCCCGGAAATATGGATGGAAACATGAAAATATTCCAGGCGATCTGCGTCTTCTCGAAGCGCTGCTGACAGCCGATCAGACCGGCGATGATATCCTCGTTGTGCCGCCGGGATATTTTACCGCCTTTGATCCCATCAAGGGCGAGCTCATCGCCGCCCCGCCCGATTCGCGCCATCAGACCACGGCGGCAACGCCCGATACCATCTATTTGAAAAATACCGATGCCGGCGATACTTCGGCCCGGGAGGATCGGGTACGGTTCGGGCTGGGGGTGGATGCCGGCGGTACGTATACCGATGCGGTCATTTATGATTTTGAGGAAAACCGGCTGCGGGGAAAAAACAAGGCCCTGACAACACGCTGGGACTTTACCATCGGTATCGAGGCGGCCCTGGATGGGCTGCCCGCGGCGCTGATGCGGCAGGTGGAACTGGTGGCGGTGTCCACGACCCTGGCGACCAACGCCATCGTGGAAGGGGAGGGCCAGCCCGTGGGGCTGATTCTGATGCCGCCGTACGGGCGGTTTGATCCCGCGGATATTCCTTATGAACCCAAGGCCGTTATCGACGGTCAGCTGGAAATTACCGGTGTGGAAAAATGCCCGCCGGATCCCGCCCAGGTACGCCGGGTTGCCCGGCGGATGGTGGAAAAAAACGGCGTCACCGCCTTTGCCGTGTCAGGATTTGCCGGCAGCGTCAATCCGGCGCACGAGCTTATCATTAAGCAGGCTTTAAAAACGGAAACCGGTCTGAGCGTCACCTGCGGACACGAGTTGTCGGATATGCTCGATTTTAAAACCCGGGCCCGGACGGCCGTGCTCAACGCCCGGATTATCCCCCGTCTGGAAAAATTTATCGGAGAGATGGGCGCGGTTCTATCCCGGCGGGGCATTGCCGCGCCGATGGTCGTGGTCAAGGGGGATGGCTCCCTGATGGCCGCCGAAACGGCCCGGGACCGGCCGGTGGAAACGGTGTTTTCCGGCCCGGCGGCCAGTGTGGCCGGCGCCCTTCATCTGACGGGCTGCAAAGATGCCATTGTCGTCGATATCGGCGGCACCACGACGGATACCGCCGGGCTCAAGGGGGGCCAGGTGCGGATCTGTGAAAGCGGAACGATCATCGGCGGCGTCAAGACCCATGTCCGTGCCCTGGATATGCGCACCGCCGGCCTTGGCGGCGACAGTGCTATTCTCTGGGAAAAAGGCGTGTGCCGGATCGGCCCGCAGCGGCTGGCGCCCGTGTCCTGGCTGGGACATGCGCACGGCGACGGACTGGCAGAAACGCTGCGATTTATGGAAAACCGGCTCCACCTGTACCGCGCCGATTCCCGGCCCATGCAGATCCTGGTCCGGGTTGGCGCTTCACCGCCGGCACGGGTGTCGGCCGACGAGAAAAAGATATTGGATCTTCTGGACAAGCGGCCTTTTTCCCTGGATGAACTGGCCCGGCGGACCGGCGCCGGCCACTGGCGCCTGCTCGATCTGGCCCGGCTTGAGATAAATGGCGGGATTCAACGCTGCGGACTGACACCCACCGATCTGCTGCACGTGACCGGCCGCCTGGACCGTTGGGACACGGCAACGGCCCGGCGGATGGCCGCGTTGATGGCCGAGGTGACCGGGCAGAATCAAACAGAAATGGTTGCCGGTCTGCTCGAGAAAGTGACCCGTCAGGTGGCGGAGGAACTGCTCAAGAAACAGCTCGACGAAGAAGTCGAAGCGGAAGAAATGGAGAATTGCCCGGTCTGCCGCCAGCTGCTGGATAACCTCTTTGCCGGCGGGAACGCGGCCTATACCGTCAAAATTGCGTTTCACCGGCCGGTGATCGGCATTGGTGCGCCGGCGGCCTGCTTTGTGCCCCGGGCGGCCGAATGGATGGGAACGGAAGCCATTCTGCCGTCCGATGCAGATGTGGCCAACGCCGTTGGTGCCATTACCAGCGAGGTGATGGTGCGTCAGCAGGTTTGGATTGCGCCGGACAATGACGGCGCTTTTCTCATCGAGGGGATTGAGGGGGCGCGCCGTTTTACTGATTTTGATCAGGCCCATGCCTGGGCTCTGGACGAATTAAAGCGCCGGGTGCGCGACCGGGGCCGGGCGGCGGGGACGTCCCGGGGGGATGTGGAAATCAGTTTTGCCGACAATATCAGCAGCGCCGGTGACGGGACCCGGCTGTTTCTGGGTCGTACGATTACCGCTTCACTGAAGGGACGGCCGGATCGGGGGCTGGTGGCCGGGCTGAACCAGGGCGTGTGAACCGGCGGATGGGATGAACCGGCCGGTCCGGCGGATCAGACGGCTAGATCAGCCCCTGGTCGAGCATGGCGTCGACGACTTTGGTGAACCCGGCGATATTGGCGCCGACCAGGTAGTTGCCCGGGTGGTTGTACTGCTCGGCGGCATCCAGACAGGTGCGGTGAATCTGCTTGACGATGAGCTTCAGGCGGTTGTCCACTTCTTCCCGGGTCCAGGCCAGCCGCATGTTGTTCTGGGACATTTCGAGCCCCGATACGGTGGCGCCGCCGGCATTGGCCGCCTTGGACGGTGCAAAGAGAATGTTTTTTCGATCGGTAAACAGGTCGACCGCTTCCGGCGTGCAGGGCATGCTGGCCCCTTCACAGACCACGCGGATGCCGTTGTTAACCAGGTTATAGGCATCTTTGGCGGTGATTTCATTTTCGGTGGCGCAGGGAAAGGCGCAGTCGGCCCGGTGGGACCAGATGGGGTGGTGGTCCAGCGCGTCGTCGGCCGGCGTATAAACCGCCTGGGGATACCTGGCGGCATATTCGGCGATACGGCCCCGGCGGACGGCTTTGAGCTGGTTGAGATAGGCGAGTTTGTCACGGTCGATCCCCTCTTCGTCGTAGATATAACCGGACGAATCCGAGGCCGTCAGGACCGTGGCCCCCACATCGATCAGTTTTTCGATGGTATGGCGGGCAACATTGCCGGCGCCGGATACCAGACACTTCTTCTCTTCCAGGGACCGGTTCCAGCGCCGGGCCATCATCTCGGCGGTAAAATAGACGCATCCATACCCGGTGGCTTCGGGCCGCATCAGGCTGCCGCCCCAATCCATGCCCTTGCCGGTCATCACGCCGGAAAACGCGTTTTTCAGCTTGCGGTACATCCCGAACAGATACCCGACTTCCCGCGCGCCGACACCGATATCCCCTTCGGGTACGTCGGTGTGCGGGCCGATATGGCGGTACAGGGTGCGCATGAAGCTCTGGCAGAAGCGCATGACTTCCGCGTCTGATTTTCCCATGGGATCGAAGTCGGATCCGCCCCCGCCGCCGCCCAGGGGCAGGGTCGTGAGGGCATTTTTGAACACCTGCTCAAAGGCGAGGAATTTCAGAATACCCAGGGTGACCGACGGGTGAAAGCGCAGGCCGCCCTTGTATGGACCGATGGCGTTGTTCATCTGGATGCGGAACCCGTTGTTGGTCTGGACTTCTCCCTGGTCATCCATCCAGGAAACCCGGAAGGTGATCACCAGATCGGGGATGACCAGACGCTCTAAAATACCGTTTTCGCGGTAGGCGGGATTGCCGTCGATGACCGGCTGAATGGTTTCCAGTACCTTGCCGACGGCCTGGTGAAACTCCTTTTCTCCGGGCGTCTGGGTTTTTATCCGGCGGATGATTTCGTCCATATTCGTTTTCCTGATGAATTAGGCGTTGTATTTAGTCGTATCGGGCATTATTATCATATATATGCCGATTATGTAAATACGTATCCCGACTGGGATTTGGCCGGACCCGCGGGTATCCGGGGCGCAATAAATCCGGGCCGGAGCTGAAATCGCGGATGGGATTAAATTGACTTCGGACAGTGGGCCTGCTAAGGGGGTTTATTGTGCGGCAGGCGGCGGCGCGGGCCGGCCGCCGGGATAGTCGATTGTGTGATTGATCTGTGATCCATATATATGGGTATTCAATGACAAGGCGGTAGAATATGGCCAAACCGAAGCTGAAGGAACACGCCATCAACAGGGACTGGTGTAAGGGGTGTGGGATCTGCGTCCATTTTTGCCCCAAAAATGTGCTCGAACTCGATGATCATGAAAAAGTGGTTGCCGTGCGGCCCGAGGACTGTATCTGCTGCAGGATGTGCGAAAAACGCTGCCCGGATCTGGCCATCGTCATCATCACCGAACCGGAAAAGGACGGTTGATATGGGGGAAATTAAATTTATTCAAGGGAACGAAGCCTGTATGGAAGGGGCGTTGTATGCCGGATTGAACTTTTTCGCCGGGTATCCCATCACGCCGTCTTCTGAAATTGCCGAGAACCTGGCATCCCGCCTGCCCCGGCGCGGGGGCCGGTTTATTCAGATGGAAGACGAGATCGCATCGATCTGTGCCATCATCGGCGCGTCTTTAACGGGCAGCAAGGTGATGACGGCCACCAGTGGCCCCGGTTTTTCGCTCATGCAGGAGGGGTTGGGATACGCCGTAATGACCGAGATCCCCTGCGTGATTGTTAACGTGATGCGGGGCGGGCCGTCCACGGGACTGCCCACCGCCGGCGGGCAGGGCGACGTGATGCAGGCCCGCTGGGGTACCCATGGCGACCATTCCATTATTGTCATGACGGCTTCCAATCATCAGGATGTGTTTAAAATAACCGTGGAGGCCTTCAACCTGGCCGAAACCTACCGGACGCCGGTGATTCTGCTGCTCGATGAAACCATCGGCCACATGCGTGAACGTCTGGAGATGCCTGCGCCGGGAGAGATCTCAGTGGTAGAGCGGCTGCGCACATCGGTGCCTGGCGGTGTGGATTATCATCCCTATCTGCCCCGGGAAGACGGCCGTCTCCCCATGTCTGATTTCGGCAGCGTCCACCGCTACAATGTCACCGGGCTGTACCACGACATGTGGGGATTTCCCACATCCAATCCGGAAATTGTCCATGGCCTGCTCCGCCATCTGGTGGACAAGATTGAAAACAACGTTGATGACATTGTGCGCTACAAGGAATTTTACCTGGATGATGCGGAAATTATATTGATTTCCTACGGTTCGTCGGCCCGGTCTGCCCGTCATGTGGTGGAAAGTCTGCGTCCCCGGGGGATTCGTCTGGGAATGATTGAACTGCAGACCCTCTGGCCCTTCCCCTATGACATGATAAAAGAGAAATGTAAAAAAGCCCGTCATATCGTTGTGGTGGAGATGAACATCGGGCAGGTGGTTCGAATGGTCAAGCGGGCAGTGGACGCGCCGGACCGGGTCGTACTGGCCAACCGGATTGACGGAATGTTTATTTCAGACAAGGATATCAAGGATATCCTGCGGGTGATCCAGGGAAAAGGGGTGTAATCATGGCAGTGAAGGACTATATCCGGGAACGGTTTTTTCCCCACATGTGGTGTGCGGGATGCGGGCATGGCACGGTGCTCAACGGCATGCTGCAGGCCATTGAGGCGCTGGGGCTGAGTAAGAACGAGATCGTCATGGTGTCCGGGATCGGCTGTTCGTCGCGGATTTCAGGCTATGTCGATTTTCATACCCTTCATACGATCCACGGCCGGGCGCTGGCATTTGCCACGGGCGTCAAGATGAGCCTGCCCAAGCTCAACGTCATCGTGCCCATGGGCGATGGCGATGCCTTGTCCATCGGGGGCAATCATTTTATCCATGCCGCCCGCCGCAATATCGATATGACGGCCATCGTGATGAACAACCGGATTTACGGGATGACCGGCGGGCAGTATTCGCCTCTTTCCGGATACGGAACGATGGCGACCACGGCGCCGTATACCAATATCGACCACGATTTCGATGTGGTGAAAATGGCCACGGCGGCCGGGGCTACTTTCGTGGCCCGGACCACCACGTATCATGTCGGCCAGATCAAGGAGATCATCAAAAAAGCGATCGTCCACGAGGGATTCTCCGTGGTGGAAGTCCTCAGCCAGTGCCCGACCTATTTCGGCCGCAAAAATAAACTGGGCAGTGCCGTGGACATGATGGCCGCGTACAAGGATATGACCACGCCGATCGGGTCCAAAGCCAAAAAGGAAAATCCGGACCTGATCGAACGGGGGATTTTTGTGGAAAAAGATCTCCCCGTCTACAGTAAGGAATACGACAAGATTATTGCGCGCGCCCGGGCCGGGGCAAAATCATGATCCAGCCGGGTAAATTTACCCTCACCATCGAAGTGGTGCCGCCGGAAAGTATTGACAGCCGGCCGCTGATGACGGCGCTGTCTGACCTGGCACACCTGCCCTTTGACGGTTTCAGCGTGGCCACCAATCCGCTGGCCAAACCCTGCATGAGTGCCCAGGTAATCTGCACCCTGATTCGGCGGCAGATCGGCAAACCGGCCATCCTGCACGTTACCCCCCGGGATCATAATCGGCTGGGGATCTTCAGCCTGTTGTCCGGCGCCAAAGCGCTGGGAATCGATACGGTTATGGTGGCCACAGGCGATTTTGTCGCGCTCAAGGACCGGGCGCATACCCGTGGCGTCTACGACATGACCGTTTTTGAGCTGGTGGCCCAGGCCCGTGAAATCGGGTTGAAGACCGGCGTGGTACTCGACCCCAATCCGGGATCGCCCGGATTCGAAACGGCTGTGAAACGGCTTGAACGGAAAGTGGCGGCCGGCGCACAGTTTATCGTGACCCAGCCGGTCTACGATATGGACGGGGTCATGCAGCTCGCCGAAGTGACGCAGCATCTGGGCGTACCGCTGCTGATGGGGATTCTGCCCCTGCGTACGCCCCGCCATGCCGAATTTCTCCATCACCGGGTAGCCGGCATCACGGTGCCCCGGTCCGTCCGCGATCGGATGGCCCGGGCCGGGGATCCGGTGGCCGAAGGCGCCGCCCAGGCCCGGGATATGCTGGCCGCGGCCCGGGATACCTTTGCCGGCGCCTGTATCATGCCGCCGTTTAACCACTATGAAGTCATGGCCGCGATTATCGGATCCGGTGACGCCTGACCCGAACATACACCTGTTCCGGATCGGCGATATCGACAACGTGCGTTTTGAACGCAGCCGCCGGGCCCGGCGGATCAATATCACCGTCCGGCCGTTTAAGGGTATCCGTGTTGCCGTGCCGAATGGTGTTTCCTTAAAAACCGCCCGGGCATTTGCCACAGCCAATCTGCCCTGGCTTCACCGGCAGCTGGTAAAGGCCGCCCGGCTGGAGGAAAAACACCGCGTCCTTTCTGGAATATTTGACAATATCGACCGGCCGGCGGCCAGAAAAATTCTGGTTCAACGTCTTGAAGAACTGGCCCGCATCCATGGCGATCAATACAACCGCGTTTTTATCCGCAATCAGAAAACCCGCTGGGGAAGCTGCTCGGGGAAAAACAATATCAGCCTCAACATAAAACTGACCCGTCTTCCCGGTCATTTGATGGATTATGTCATCCTGCACGAGCTTGTCCACACGCGCATCAAGAATCACGGGCCGCTGTTTTATACCGAACTGGATCGCCGGGTGCCTGATCGGAAAGCGCGCGAGCGGGCGATGAAAATTTATGGGGCCGGTCTGATTTGAATCGGATGGCCGGTGATCCGGCGCGGTTCACCGGTTTCTGGGGTTAACCGGGGATAGCAAGGGGAGGAATTCGCCATGGCATGGGAACGCGTCCCGGGGCTTGCCGGTAAGGTCTATGTGCCGGAGCCATTCTTTGAGCAACCGAAGAAACATCCCTGCCCGGACTGCCATGCCTGTCAGATGTGCGGCGATGACCGCTGCCACCTCTGCCGAAAAAGAGGCGGCGCTGCCTGCAAAAACAATACTGCCGACGGATGATCTCAAGATCATCCGTCCGTCGACGGCCGGTGTGATCGGGGCAGGGGGACGGCTATCGTTTGTAAGTCATGATAATGGACGCTTCGGCCAGTTTGTGGCTGTTAATATAAAAACCGACCATGGCGCCCGGGGCATTTATATCCAGGGGCAGCTTTTCGGTATCCAGGGCATAGACGGTGAATCGGTAGTGGTGAGGCGGGTCGCCCTTGGGCGGGCAGGCACCGCCGAAACCCGGCGCGCCGAAGTCGGTCCGGCTTTGAATACTGCCGGCCGGCGCCAGGTGGGCCTTGGGGTTGCCGGCATTCTCAACCAGCCGGTTGGTCTTAGCCGGAATATTGAAAATCAGCCAGTGCCACCAGCCGCTGCCCGTGGGCGCATCCGGATCATAGACGGTCACGGCAAAGCTTTTCGTGCCCGCCGGCGCTCCTTTCCAGCGGAGATCCGGTGAAATGTTTTTCCCGGTGCAGCCAAAGCCGTTATAAACCTGCGCTGCGACCAGCTGCTGGCCGGGCGATAACTGCTGGCTTTCCAGTTTAAACTGGGAAGCGGCAGCGTCATGGGTGAGCCCGACGAATAGAAAAAGAACCGTTAAAAGTGCATAGCTTTTCATGTCGTTCCCTCCTTTGTTGAGCGGGTTGTAGCAATCCGGTCAAGCCATATTTTTTTCAAATTTCTCGATAATTGTCTCGTCGATCACGCCCAGCCGGCGGGCGACTTTCGGTGTGAGCAGGGCAAACGATCCCGTGGCCGTGGCACAGGTTTTTTCGGCCGTATTGATCAGACGGGCCTGGAGAATCGCTTCCCGGTCGGATTTCAGATGACTGATCCAGCCTTCGGCCTGGATGTCGGCCTCAACGTGGAGGGGACGGTGAAAGTCAACGGTAATGGAGCGGGTGAGGATCAGTTTCCGGATCAGGTGGTGGGCGGTCCAGCTCATGGTTTCATCAAGGATGGTGGAGATGATCCCGCCATGGATGATGTCCTGCCAGCCGCACAGCTGCTGCGGGACCCGCAGCCGTGACAAGACTTTGTCTCCCTTTTTGAAAAAGGTCATGTGCAGACCGAAAGGATTGCTGGGGCCGCAGGCAAAACAGGCCCCGTCCGGGTCAAAATTTTCGATGGGTGTCAGCCGGTTATTATCGAGCATGTCAGCGGTCTCTTTCGTTGGATAAAATGCAACTATCCGCTTGCCGGACAGGAACGGTTGCGATACATTGGTCTAGAATCTCCACGAACGATTCGTTTGTCAAGCAAAGATTGATGCCTGAACCGGATCCTCTGAATCGGACTTGCGGGCCGGCTGTGACCTCTAAGCCATTTTTCCGGATGAAATAATCCGCGAAAACAGGCATTCTACCGGGTATGTTTTACTGCAGGAGCCGCCATGCCGCCAACAATTATCGTCCCCTTTGATGACCGCCACGCGTCCGCCATCCGGCGGATTCGCCGGGCGGTTTTTACAAAAGAGCAGCAGGTGCCCGAAGCCATCGATTTTGACGGCCGGGATCCCGATGCCGTGCATGCCCTGGCCGGCGGTCCCGGGACCTATGTCGGCACCGGCCGGATGCTGGCAGACGGGCATATCGGGCGAATAGCTGTATTGAAGCCCTGCCGCAAAGAGGGCGTCGGTCGATCAATAATCCGCGCGCTTGTTGCGGATGCCGCGCGGCGCGGGATGGGGCGGGTTTTTCTCGGCGCTCAGCTGCATGCCGTGCCGTTTTACGAAAAACTCGGGTTTACATCCTACGGCGATGTTTTCAACGACGCCGGTATCGCGCATATCCACATGGAAAAACAACTGTCATCATTTGATTAACGGAAAAGCGAGGTGAACATGGCTGTACTGAATCAGGCGGTCTTTGACATCGTAAATAAACCGGGCCGGATCGGTGTACTGGCCACGGCCAGCAAAGATGGAAACCCCAACGCGGCCTATTTTGGCAGCCCGCGGCTGATGAAAGACGGCACGCTCATCATGGGACTGGGAGACAATCTTACCCTGAAGAATCTGACGGAAAACCCGAAGGCGGTCTTTTTCACCGTTGCCGGAAGCCCGGTGACCTTCACCACCCCCGGATACCGGCTCTATCTCGATGTGCAGGCCGTCGAAAAGACGGGTCCGATGATCGACGGCATCCGGGAAAAAATTGCTGCCCATGCCGGCGCGGCCGCCGCAAAAATAATCGTGGCCGCTGTAGTATTCCGGATCACCGGTATCCGCAAGCTGGTGGCGGCGGGTTAGAACGACGGGAAGGGGTTGCCCCTGCGAACCTCTTTGATATTGTTTTGGAGCCAGGGGCCGCCGGGCTCCCGCCATCGTACCATCTGGTTACAATGAACAGTACTTTTCATATTGATCCTTGTCCAGATCCGCGATGGTGCTTTCGTGGCAGACACTGCCCTGATAGACGAGATAGGCCCGGTCGCAGATCCGTTTGGCGAAACTCAGGTTCTGCTCGGCCAGAAGGACCGAAACGTTTTCCGCTTTGAGCTTGACGATGGTGGCGGCCAGCTGGTCGACAATCACCGGCGCCAGCCCTTCGGACGGCTCGTCGAGGATAATCAATTCGGGATTGCCCATCAGGGTGCGGGCAATGGTGAGCATCTGCTGTTCACCGCCGGAAAGGTTGCCGCCGTCCTGGTGGCGCCGTTCGGCCAGGTTGGGAAACAGGTCAAATAAGCGCTCGGCCGTCCAGGGCGCCCGGCCGGGCCGGCCGGGCTGGCGGCCGACTTCAAGATTTTCCAGGATGGTCAGCCGGGAGAACACGCGCCGGTCTTCGGGGACATAGCCGAGGCCCCGGCCACATGTCTTAAACGGCGGGAGGGATTGGATTTCCCGGCCCTTAAAGCGGATTTTTCCGCTGCGGGGAGAAACAAAGCCGATGATGCTCTTGAAGGTCGTGGTCTTTCCGGCGCCGTTCCGTCCCAGAAGGACGACAACTTCTCCCGGGTTGACGTGCAGCGTCATGTCAAACAGGATCTGTGCCTTGCCGTAGAATGACTGGATTTTGTCTACTTCGAGCAGACGGGTGGTGTGTTGATCGGTCATGGGATTCCTCAGACGGGCGCCTCGCCCAGATAGATTTCCTGTACCTGGCGGTTTTTTCGAATTTCATCCGGCGAGCCTTCGGCCACCAGCTCGCCGCGGTTTAAGACAATGATCCGGTCGGATCGGCCGAAGACAACATCCATGTCATGTTCGGTAAAGAGAACGCCAATGTTGCGGCTGGCGACAATGCCGGCGGTGAGATCCATCAATTCGTGTCGTTCGGCTGAACCCATGCCGGCCGTGGGTTCATCCATGAGGAGCAGGCTGGGGTTGTTGGCCAGCGCCATGGCCAGTTCCACCCGCTTGACATCTCCGTAGGCGAGCACGCCGCAGGCGCGGTTGAACTGATCCTCGACCCCCACCAGACGGAGCAGCCCCATGGCCGCATCCCGGCTCATCCGGGGAACGGATTTGAATAAAGAAGTGGTCTGACGGTGGTGGGATAAAAGCGCCATCTGGACATTTTCAAGTACCGTCATGGAATTAAAAGAGGCCGCGATCTGAAATGTCCGACCCACGCCGAGATTCCAGACCTGCCGGGGTTTCAAACCCGTGGCGTTATTACCTAGAATGGTCACCCGCCCGCTGTCAGGCCGCAATTGGCCGTTGATCAGGTTAAAGCAGGTGGATTTACCGGCACCGTTGGGGCCGATGAGCGCCAGCAGCTGCCCCCGGGGCAGGTCAAAGCTGACCCGGTTGACCGCACGGACCCCGCCAAATGATTTGGTCAGATCGCGAACTTCGAGAACGTTGGATGGCATTAAATGAAACTCCTGAAGGTTATACGGGGTCGGAAAAGTATTTGTTCAACCGGTTGCCAATCGAGCCGGCGATTCCCCGGGGAAAAGCCACGACCAGGACGATAAAGATGGATCCCAGAATGAGCTGCCACAGGTTGATGCGCGAGATGGTGTCGTGCAGCCAGGTAAAGGCCGCCGAACCGGCCACGGGGCCGAACAGCGAATCCACGCCGCCCAGCAGAACCATGAAGAGAAAATCAAACGAGCGGGGAATGGCCATCTCGTCGGGAAAGATACTGCCCTTGGAAAAAACGTACAGTCCGCCAGCCAGACCGGCAAAGATACCGGCAATGACAAACGCGTACCATTGGTGGCGTTTCAGGTTGATGCCGATGGCGTCCACCCGCAGGGCCGAATCCCGGCAGGCCCGCAGCGTGTAGCCAAAGGGCGTAAAGATAAAGTAGCGCAGGGCGAGGATCCCCCCGATGCAAATGACCATCGTCAGGTAGTAGAAGACGATTTTATCACTGGCCCAGGCCGCCGGCCAGATACTGAGCAGACCATCATCGCCCCCGGTCACCGATCCCCACTGAAAAACAATCGACCAGCAGATCTGGGCGAATGCCAGGGTCAGCATGGCGAGGTAAACCCCCGACAACTGCACACAGAACCAGCCGATGATCAGCGCCAGACAGCCGGTCAGGAGCGGGGCCAGCAGCAGGGTCAGCTCCATGGGGGTGTGCAGGTAGTGGACCATCAGGGCGGCAAAATAGGCCCCGCCGCCAAAGTAGGCGGCATGACCGAAAGAGACCATCCCGCCCGGACTCATGATAAAATACAGGCTCATGCAGGCCAGGGCGAACAGGGCGATCTCGACGGCCAGCACCAGCTGGAAACTGTTGGCGACAGCCGGAAAAGACAGGATCAGAATAAGAAGCAGAGCCCCGGCGATTTTCAGTTTTCCGGAAGCCGGGCGGATAATCGAATCAAAGGCCGTGGAACCGCCATGTTCGGGCGCCTCTTCCTTGCCCAGAAGCCCGTAGGGCCGGATGATCAGCACCACGGCCATCACGATGAACATCAGGACCAGTGTGCTCTGGGGCATGACCAGTACGCCGAAAGCATTCAGCTCGCCGATGATGACCGCGGCCAGGTAGGCACCGGGAATACTGCCCATGCCGCCGACCACCACCACCACGAAGGCGGTGGCGATGGTATTCAGATCCATCAGCAGATCGGCGCCTCCCTTGGGCAGCTGCACGGCGCCGCCCAGGCCGGCCAGGAAAGATCCAAGGAAAAATACAGAGGTAAACAGCCAGGTCTGATTCACGCCCAGGGCATCGGTCATCTCACGGTCTTCGGTGGCGGCGCGGACGAGAATACCCCATCGGGTCCGGGTCAGCAGCAGCCAGAGGCCCAGGAGGATGAGCGGGGCGATGATGATCAGGGCCAGATCATACTGGGGCAGGTAGCTGCCCATGATATTGATGCTGCCGGACAACCCCGGCGCCTGCTGGCCGAGCAGGTCTTCGGCGCCGAAGAACCATCGGGAAAGATCCTGAATAATCAGGACAATGCCGAAGGTGGCAAAAAGAATGAACAGCTCCGGCGTATGGTACAGCCGCCGGAGAAGAAGGACTTCAATGACCAGGCCGATCAGCCCCACAGCCAGGGCTGCAAGGAGAATGCCGGCCCAGAAGGCAAAAGGGCCATGGGGAAGCCGGTCAATAAAAACGTAGGCCAGGTAAGCCCCGACCATGTAAAATGAGCCATGCGCCATGTTAACAATTCGGGAAACGCCGAAAATCAGCGACAACCCGCAGGCCACGAGAAAAAGGGCGGATGCATCGGAAAGCCCGGTAAGCAGCTGGACGATATAAAAACCCAAAATGGGACTCCTTCTGACGACAGGTCCGTCGGCCGGTCACGGCGACCGGCCAACGGTGGCGGATTGATTTATTCTTGACGCAGTTGTTTGACGGCTTCGTCGCCGGGCAGGAATCCCTTGCCGTCGTCGTATTGCCAGTTGACCATGATTCCCTTGCCGTCTTTCAAGGCGGTATATCCGACATAGGCGCCCATGGTGGACTGGTGGTCGATTTGACGAAAGGTGACGGGGCCGACCGGAGAATCAAAGGTCAGGCCTTCCATGGCATCCACCATCTTTTCGGTGTCAGTGCTGCCGGCTTTTTTAAGCATGGCGGCCACGGCCATCATCACGTTGTATCCCACCAGAGATCCGGTGCGGGGAGAGTCGTTGTATTTCTTCTGGTAAGCCTTGACGAATTTATCGTGGGCCGCTGTTTTGATATCGTACCAGGGGTATCCGGTAACCAGCCAGCCTTCCGGGGCTTCGCCCTTGAGCGGGTCGAGGTACTCGGGCTCGCCGGTGAGGAGACTGGTGACAAAGGTGTTTTTGAAAAATCCACGCAGTTTGCCTTCCCGGACGAATTTGGCCAGATCCCCGCCAAAGGTGACGTTGAAGACCGCGTCGGGTTTGGCCGCGGACAGGGCCTGAATCTCCGATCCGGCATTGATTTTAAAAAGCGCCGGCCATTGTTCGGCAACGAATTCCACATCGGGGCGCAGTTTTTTCAATACTTTTTCGAAAGCCTTGACCGCATCTTTTCCATAGGCGTAGTTGGGCGCGATGGTGGCCCATTTTTTGGCCGGTTTCTTGGCGGCCTGTTCGGCCAGCATGGCGGCCTGCATATAGGTCGACGGGCGCAGCCGGAAAGTGTAGCGGTTGCCCTTGGCCCAGACCAGGGCATCGGAAAGCGGTTCGGCGGCGACATAAAGGACTTTATTGCGTTTGGCAAAATCGGTCATGGCCAGGCCGACGTGGGAAAAGAAGGAACCCATCAGAAGGGCGACCTTGTCCTTGGTCACCAGTTCTTCGGCGACGGTCACGGCGGTGCCCGGCTTGCCGGTATCATCGCGGGAAATGACTTCGAGGGCCTGGCCGTTCACGCCGCCGGCGGCGTTGATCTCTTCCAGGGCCAGCTGCCAGCCGTTGCGATAAGGGAAGGTGAAGTTGGTCAACTTGCTGTACGTGTTGATCTCGCCGATCTTGATCGTATCAGCGGCAAGGGCGCCGGTTGTGCCCAGCAGCCCGAGAATAAAGATCACGGAAAAAAGGACTGTCAGTAAACGGATTTTCTTCATTTGAATACCTCCTTGGGGGTTATGGGTGGTTGGCAAAAGCGGGTGTGTCGGCCGGGCATCGGCGCGGCTTAGGGGGGGCGTTGCAGGGCGGCCGCAGAAAAGGCTGCAGGCCGAATTCAGCCGCGTTTTCCCCATCAATGGCCAGAAGCGCGCCGATGATCTGTTTTTTCCGAACGAGCATCCGGGTCTTTTCAAGGGCCCGGTTGAGAGCTGTTTGTTTTTTTTCAGGCGGCACGAGACCGATGGCAACCGTGACATCGACGTCC
>Ga0256846_1000315_pt1 | contig 20585 bp, 18 predicted proteins | sample TevniametaG_FD_189098 | JGI IMG/M metagenome (GOLD analysis project Ga0256846, IMG submission 189098) | Tube worm associated microbial communities from hydrothermal vent at the East Pacific Rise, Pacific Ocean - Tevnia | ecosystem: Host-associated > Annelida > Integument > Unclassified ...
ATGGCAAACATTATTTAGCCACTTTAAACTATCAGAATTTATTAGAACAATATGATGTTCTAATTGATGAAAACTTAGATAGATTAGGACTTTTTTATCGCGGATTTTGGAAATCCCCCAATAGAAACAATAATGACTATTTGCAATATTTCCACATACCGTACAGCATGCGACAGTTAGTTGCAAATCAAAGATTTAGTTTTTCTGGTATTCCTTTAATCTATCTTGGTTCAAGCGTTGCTGATATTTATTACGAGTTAGGGGAGACTGATTTAAATTCTAATAAACTCACTATTGCTTCGTTCTCTTTTAATCCTATATCAAGTATCACTGTTCATCAAGGAAGAAATCTTGTTCAGACTAAAACGAGAATTTTTAATATAACGAATGAGATTTATAATTTAATAAACAAATATTTTGAACCTCTAATAAATGAAGGAATTAACATCCCCGATTGTAATGACCAAGATTACACGCCTAATAGTACTGATTTATCAATATATTTTAGGAAATTTATAATATCACAACTTTGTACATTTCCTAAAAGATATGGTTCAGATAAATTTTATGAAGAATATGTTATTCCTCAATTATTCACCGAAGCATTAAATTTGCACAAATATGACGGACTAATTTTCCCCTCAACTAAATTTGAAGTGCAAAATGTACAGTTAACTGCTACTCCTTATAATTTGGGATACAAAGAAAATCTCGTAATGTTTACAAAATATTCATCTAATAACGAATATGACCAAATGTTGTTAAGTAATTTTCATATAAACATTAAAACCCTTAGAGGACAAAGAGGAAATATTTCTCAACGACTTATCCCCATCATTACCACAGATACCCAAAACATACCTCTTTTATTATATCCTAAGATAAATGACAATAAAAAGAAACGTATTCAAGATGGTGCTATGGAAGCAGGAAGTAGAATAGTGCAATATCAAAATTTATCATTTAATAATATCCCTTATTTAGATACAAGAGCGGGTAAATTAGAACTTGTTTTTACTCGTGATTATTTTTACTATTTAAAGGGCAAAATACCTTATTTAAATGATGTTTAAGAAAAAAACGGCATACACAAAGGCTATACGTAATGCGGGTAACTAGTTAAATATGTAGATTGTAGCAATAAATAAAATTAGTAGTAATTTGAAAAATTATTGTTTCAAAACCCCTGCACTGCTCATAGCCCAGACCGTTAGAGTCAATGTAAAAAGAGAAAAGGCAATACAAGAGTATCTTGAATCAAAGGAATTTGGTATTGATAAAAAAGTAATAAATAATTAATAAGGAGACATAATGAATAGAATTAATATACACGGTTACATTAGCATGTTGATTTTTCTTATTGCACTTGGAATTGGCGATTTTGTTTTTTTCAAAGAATCGGTTTTGTTGGGTGTCTTTTATGCATCAGTTGTTGTTTTTGGGTTTGTGTCTATATCGTTTACCTATTGCACAAAATGTACAATCCGTAGCAATTGCAAACATTTTTTTCCGGGCTTAATATCACAACTTGTGAAGTATAAGAATAAAGCATATACAAAAGCTGATTTTATAGTTACAATTATTCCTGTTGTTTTAATGATTGCATTACCGCAATATTGGCTATTTGAAAAAATTAAATATTTTATTGTTTTTTGGATATTGATAATAATTGCCGGTATTGAAGTAATTTTTTTTGTATGCAAAACCTGTGGAAATAAAAAGTGTGCTATGTGTAAATTTAAAGATTAAATAAGCTATGAAAATTGGTCAAATGTATAAAATAGGATGTAAGATATTAATGATGAACAGTATACTGTTTATTATTATAGGCATATATGGAATTTTGTTTAACAATACACCGTTATTCTCCGGAATTGATCGGCTAATGGATCCCAACTTTTGGGGAAATGAAATACTTTCAAAAGGAACATTGAATTTTAAAATTTTTACATGGGATTATTTGGGGATGTTTCATATAATTTGGGGAATTAATATATGGTTTGTTGTTAAATACGGTTTAGTAAAGAGAAAAGAAGCATGGGCATGGAGAAGTATATTTATTTCAGTGATTGTTTGGTTGTTTGTCGATATATATTTTGCTTTGACAATAAAACAAAATATCTTTCTGGTTGGGTCAGTTTTTTCAATTTTATGTTTTTTTATTATACCCTTGGTAATGACTAAAAGTGCTTTAAAGAAAAGGGATATGGTTAAATGATTAAGGGAAAAAATAGTTGTATAAAGCACGACCACACAACAATGTGTAAAAATAATAGCCTAGAATGTAGTAAATTCAAGGGTTGTAGCCAATTAAAACTGATGCCTGAATTTTCTTTCACAACTGAAAAATATTATACAGAAACAGGAATGATATATGGTGCAGGAAAAGATACTGATGCTAAAAGGCAAGGGAAAATTATTTAAAAGAATAATCGGAATAAAGAACTGGCTACAATACCGTGTATAATTAATGCTTCACTTCTACTTCAATTAAAATTTATATCTTTATTCATCTGAAAGAGAAATACCGTAAAATGTTTTGGAATCCAAACCGCTTATCCGGTTAAATATTGTTTTTGCAATCATGTAGTATCCTCCCGGACTGGGATGAACTCCGGGAAGCAGATCTTTATTCTTCATGAACATTGAATGTATATCAATTAATTTGAGGTTGTGATCAACCGAAAGTTTCAGTATTTCCGGAATAATCTCTTTTTCAATTCTCATGGAAGATTTTTCCGTGAATGTGTGAAGGGAAGGGACAAAGAGAGGGGGAATGGTACAAAGATAAATATTAATCAACCTATCGTTCTTTTTTGCAAAATCTCTGATATGTTTTATAATTTTCAACATATTGTCTTTATATTTCGGAGTTGGTGTATTGTCGGAATCAATCCTTACATCATTTGTCCCTAACATTATCACAATAACATCGGGATTATATTTTTCCAACATATCGGATTTTAAAAAGAATGTTAAATATTCTCCCGAAGTATTTCCGGGTCTTCCTTGAGAAATTGCCTTGAACGGAACATGATTTTTCTTGAACATCTTGTCCAGTTGAGCGGGGTAGTTTCCCCAAGTACTTTCCGTAATACTATCTCCGAGACAAAGAACCATATGTTCGTTATCCTTCTTTATACAATTAACTGAGGTGAGTAACCACAATATTAAAATGAAATATTTTAATGTATTCAAATTATTTTATCCGTTTCACAAATTCTTCTTCATTCACTATAGTTACTTTAAATTTCTTTGCTTTTCCCAACTTGGAACCTCCTCCCTCTCCCGCCAACAGATGTGTAGTTTTGGAAGAGACGGTATTGGTTACTTTTCCTCCTCTTTTTTCTATCTCATCGGCAGCAATGCTTCTCGGATTAAAATTTTTAAAACTTCCGGTAATTACCCAGATTTCTCCTTTAAAGATTTGTTCTATCTCAGGTTTTTCTTTTTTTTCAGCTTTTGTTTTTAATCCTTCGTTTGCAAGGTTTTTAATAAGTTCCAAGTTTTTTTTATTCGTGAAATGGTCGATAAGAAATTGTGCCGTGATATCACCGAAACCCGATATATCAGAAAAGATCTTTATATCGCCTGCCTTTGCAGCATTTTGTATTTTTTCAAAAGAATCGAATCCGTTTTTTATAAGATCGGATACAGCCACTTTTCCAATTCCTTCAAATCCAAGCGAAGTAAATACAGTAGCAAAATCATTGTCTTTACTCTTTAAAACGCTCTTTTTTATATTGTCTATTTTTTTTTCTTTAAACCCTTCTTCTCCAAGTAGTTTATTGTAATCGAATGAATAAATATCGGGAATACTTTTAATATATTTTTTATTTAGAAGGAATTCTATCGTCTTTTCTCCTAAAGTATCAATATCCATTTGTCCCTTTGAAACAAAAAATACAATTGCCCTCTTTATCCTCTCCGGACATTCACTATTTTTACAAAAACTATGGGCTCCGCTTTTAATGAATCGTGTACCACAGAAGGGACAATCATCCCTTATTTTATAAATAGAAGGATTATTCTTGTTTTTCTCTATCACTTTTTCAACTGCGGGAATCACATCCCCCCTCTTTGAAATTGAGACTATGTCACCTTCTCCGAGTTCAAGGATATCAATGTATTCCTGATTGTGAAGCGTTGCTCTTGATACGATACTCCCCGCTATTTGTACAGGAGCAAGTATCGCCACCGGACTTACCCTTCCGTTCCTTCCCACCTGTATCACAATGCTTTCCAACGTAGTTTCTGCAATCGGAGAATCGAACTTATATGCGACTGCCCATTTCGGATGATGAGATGTTTCACCCAACTCACTCCTTAATTCAATCTCGTTCACTTTAATGACCAATCCGTCTATTTCATAATCAACATTTTCCCTGTTTTCAATTTTATTTTTAATATAATCAAATAACTCTTCAAAATGTCCTGTGAAAATTTTCGGAAGCTTTTTTTCCATTTTTTTTAGAAATAATCCATTGTTGGAAAATAGAGCAATGTTATTACTTACAGGAAAACAAAGAGACTTCAAATTTGAAAGTATCTCAATATGATCTTTACTATTTTCATAATACCCTTCATATGCAAACATATTAAGAGGAACTTTTGCAACAACGGATGATTTAAGGTTTCGTAAAGATCCGGCGGCAAGATTTCTTGGGTTTGAATATTTATTGTCAAATTTTTTATTAAATTTTGAAAACTCCGATTTCTTAATAAATATCTCTCCTCTTATTGCAATATCTATTTTACGGGGCAATATAAGAGGTATTTGATTTATTGTCCTTATATTATCAGTTACCACATTTCCTTTTATTCCGTCACCTCTCGTAAGTGCCGTTTCAAGGATTCCGCTTTTGTAGTATAGAACGATAGAGGCACCGTCAAGTTTTTCTTCAATAACGAACGAAACATCTTTCTTTGTTCCGTTTGTTATTTTTTTTATCCATTTCAAAATTCCCTCTTCCGAATATTCCTTGTCAAGGCTGAGAACCGAGATAGAATGCTTCATCTCCGGAAATTTATTGTTTAAATCGGATCCGACTCTTTTGGTGGGAGAATTTTTTAATGCAAATTCCGGATATTTTTTTTCAAGATCTTGAAGCCGATTAAAAAGTCTGTCATATTCAGCATCGGATACAATAGGTTTTGCAAAGACATAGTAATGATTTTGATAATGAAGAAGTTTTTTTGATATTTCTTCAATTATTTTTTTTATGTCCATTAATTACATTATATATTTATTTATCACCCTATTCAATTAGCTTTTTGTTGACTAATTGTAGTTTTAGGATAAAATTATTCTTATAAGTAAAGGAGAGGCAAGATGAAATCTGACCGAAAAATAAAATTTACAAAAATCATATGTACTGTTGGTCCCTCCTCAAACAAGGTTGAAGTACTTACAAAAATGGTAAAAAACGGGATGAGCATTGCTCGTCTTAACTTTTCCCACGGTTCCCACAAAATTCACGAAGAATCAATCAAAAAAATAAGGGAAGTTTCGGCAAAATTAAAAATCCCCGTTTCCATACTCGGAGATCTCAGCGGTCCGAAGATTAGGATAGGAGAACTTCTTGAACCGATAGAATTAAAAAAAAATAAAATAGTTACCATAGGCATTGAAAATAAGAAAGAGTATGATCTCTATACGGAATTTTCCCATCTTCCCAAAGTGGTTAAAAAAGGTGACCCTATTCTTATTGATGATGGAAATGTTGAGCTGAAAGTAGTTGAAGTTAAAAGGAACTCGATTAATTGTAAAGTTATCGTTTCGGGTTTGGTAAAATCTAAAAAAGGGATTAACCTGCCTAAATCAAGTTTATCAATTCCCGTATTTACCGACAAAGACAAAGAAGATCTTCTTTTTTGTCTAAAAGAGGGTGTAGATATGGTCGCAATGAGTTTTGTGGACTCGCCGGATTGTATTGTCCCGATAAAAAAGATTTTAAAAAAATACTCTTCCGATATTCCGGTGATTGCCAAAATCGAGAGACCGGGAGCTCTTGAAAATATTGAAGAGATAATTGATGTTTTTGATGGAATAATGATAGCAAGAGGGGACCTTGGAGTTGAGGTTTTGCCGGAAAAAGTCCCGATAATACAAAAAGAACTTATTATCCGTGCAAATCGAGATAACAAACTTGTCATAACTGCTACTCAGATGCTTGAATCGATGATTTCCAATCCGAGACCAACGCGAGCAGAGGCATCCGATGTATCAAATGCCATTCTTGACGGTTCCGATTGTGTAATGCTTTCAGGTGAAACCGCTATTGGAAAGTATCCGGTGAAAGCTGTGGAAATGATGAGCCGGATTGCATGCACAACGGAAAAATCAACACTCTATCCGTATGCAATTGAAAAAAAAGATTACAAGTTGAATTATACGGAAGCGATAGCTAAGGGAGCGGCAGAGATGGCATACGATATGAAAGTCGATGCAATAATGATCTTCTCTTGGTCAGGAAATACCGCTCTCCTCTTATCAAAATACAGAGCTCCTTGTCCGGTATTTGCATTCACTCCCGATCGCAAAGTAGAAAACAAGATGGCATCTTTTTGGGGAGTCACTCCCTGCATGATAAAGTTTACTTCCAAAACGGATGATATGATACGGAGAGGGGAACAAGAATTAATAAGCAAAGGTCACTTGAAAAAAGGCAATACACTTTTGGTAGTTGCCGGAGAAACACCTATGAAGGGTGCAACGAACATGCTTAAGTTCTTAAAGGTTAATTAAAAATTTATTGGTCAGAACCGCAATATATGCATTTATCTACCTTTTGGGGGATTGTTTTTCTGCAATTCCAGCAAATATGATCTGTCCTTTCATTTCTCGCAGCAATTCTTTTCTTAATATCTGTTATTTCCGACGGGTCACCTCTCCTTTTCATATTAATGGAATCAAGATCGGCAAGTACAGCTCCGGTACTTTTGTATCTTCCTTTCAAATCGGGAGATAATGTTTTCATTATTATATCGTTGATATTTGTTGAAAGTGTAGGGATTTTTTTTATTAATGACGGGAAATCTCCGGCTTTGGCTCTTTTGTATATTTCTATTGGGTTTGCCAGCACTATAGGAGGGAAACCGGTTAGCATCTCATAAAAAAGACAGCCTGAGGAATAAATATCCGATGCGAATACCGCTTTACCTTCAAATTGCTCGGGAGCCATGTAAGGAGGAGATCCTATTTTTGTCGTTGCATGATGATTTTCTTCAAGAAATGTTGAAGTCCCGAAGTCGGTTATTTTAACATCATTTTTTTTATCAATCATAATATTGGATGGTCTTATATCTCTATGAAGTATTTTGTTCTCATGGGCATATCCGAGAGCAGAAAGGATTTGACGAAAATATGCCAATGCTGATTTTATACTCAATTTTGCTTTATCATCAATTATTTTTTCAAGATCTGTTCCATCAATATACTCCATTACCATGATTATATGATTATCAATAATGTCTACGGTAAGAAGTTTTACAATATTGGGATGATCTAAAAGCTTCGTCTGAACAATGGATTCATTCAGCAGTTTTTCCTTTTTAGAGTTTAGTCCGTGCGGGATCTTAAGTGCCCTTTTGCTCTTCAAAAAGGTATCTTCAGCAAGATAAACCGTACCAAAGCCTCCGCTCCCCAATTTTTTTAATATTTTGTACTTACCGATAGAACCTTTGATCTCAATCAATTATTTGTCCCCCCATTTATAACCATACTTATATTATCCTTATCTAATTAAATATTTCAAGATAGAAACGGTTGAAAATGCTGCTGTTTCTACTTTCATGACGGATTCGTTTATATTAATAGGGATAAATCCGGATTTTGTAAACAATTTTCTCTCCTCCGAAGTAAAACCTCCGGGAGGACCGATCACGCAAACAAATTGTCCTATACCCTTGAAATATGCCTTTTCACCTTCAATATCCAGGAGTATTTTGTTTTTAATCTCCGATGAGCTCAATATAAGTTCCTTAACACTACAGGGAGGATTTATATCGGTAACCCAAAGATTGCCATTTACTTTAAGTGACTCTATTGCCAGTTTTTCCCATTTACTAATAAGAGAATTGGAATAGACAGCTTCGGTTCTTGCAAAGATAACCGGTTGGATTTTATTTACTCCCATTTCAGTAAGTTTCTCAATCATCAGATTCATGGTTTTTTTCTTAAGAAGAGAAGGAGCGATAATTATATTTGTCGAAGGTCTCTCTTTTAGGATCTCCTTAGTAATTTTTACGATGGCTTTCGATTTATTTATGGATTCTATCTTCCCTGAAAAAAGTGATCCTTTTCCATTAAACACCTCAATGGAATCTCCTCGTTTCTTCCTCAAAACGTTTTTAAGATGATAAAGTTCATTTGAAACAATCTCAATGAACAAATGATCTGTTTTTCCCTTAGAATGGAATCTTCTTGTCCTCATCAGTTAAACAGCGAATGTTTTTTCTCCGACCCTGCTTTTTTCATGAGTTCAAGTTTTTTAAGTTCTTTGAAAAGATCTTTTTCCTTTTTAGATAGTCCGACGGGAGTCAGAATTGTAATTAATATCAATAGATCCCCTTTTCCCCACCCGTTAAGATTTTTGAATCCTTTGTTTCTAATCTTTATGATTCTTCCGTTTTGAGTTTCGGGGGGAATTTTTATTTTCTCTTTCCCATGAAATGCCATGATGCTTACGTCATCTCCAAGTGCAGCTTGAGAAAATGTTATTTCCATATCGTATATTAGATTGATCCCTTCACGCCTGAAATTTCCACTATTTTCTACATTTATCAAGATATAGAGATCACCCGATCTCCCGTTTCCGTACCCCTCATCTCCTTCGTTTGTTATCCTCAATCTATTGCCATTATCTATACCGGCGGGGATATTTACTTTAATGTTTTTTTCTTTTTTCTCCCTACCGGTTCCCGAACAGTTATTACACGGGTGAACAATTACTTGTCCTGTTCCTCTACATAACGGGCAAGGTGTTGAAATGGAAAAAAAACCCTGACTTCTTCTAACATTTCCTATTCCTCCGCACTGTTTACACGTTTCCGGCGATGTCCCCGGCTCACTACCGGAACCGTTGCAAGAAATACAGTTTATCTCATGTTCGATTTTGATCTCTTTTTCAATTCCGTTGTATGATTCTTTTAAAGAAATAGTTATTTCTGCACCAATGTCCTCACCTCTTCTGGCTCTATTTGCATTACTCCTTGAGGACGATCTTCTTCCGAAACCAAAAACTCCACCGAGAATATCTTCAAAATCCGAAAATATGGAATCGGAAAAAAAAGAAAAATCGGAAAATCCTTGTCCCCTTGAATTAAGACCATTAAATCCAAACTTGTCATATCTCTCTTTTTTTTCTTCATTCCCAAGAACAGAATATGCTTCCGACGCTTCTTTGAACTTATCTTCAGCTTTATTGTCTCCCTGGTTCCTGTCTGGATGATATTTCATGGCTATCTGTCTATATGCTTTTTTTATCTCCGCTTGAGTAGAAGTTTTTGAAACTCCTAACACTTCATAATAATCCCTTTTTTCCATTTTATTCCTCAAATTCGGCGATGAGTTTGTTGTTTGCCTGCTTTCTGACTTCAGTAGCTTTTGAAAGGACTCCGTTCATGGTAGAAATCTCCTTCTCCTCAAGAGCTTTATCTATCTCTGCAAATAGATCCATAATACCTTTCTTCTCTTTTTTTGTAAGCTTCTCCTCATATCTTTTAATAAAAAACTCTATGGTATTCTTCTCTTCTTTTAAACTTGTTACCGCTTCATTTAATTTAATTTTTTCTCTATCTTCAATTTCAAATTCTTTTGCTTCCTTAATCAATTGCTTTATTTTCTCCGCTGATAATCCGCTTGCAGGTTGGATCTGCATCCTCTGCGACATTCTGGTTTGTTTATCAATAGCTGAAACTATCACCATCCCATTTGCATCTATTTCAAATGTTACTTCGATCTGGGGGAGTCCTTTCGGTGCAAGTGGTATCCCGACCAAATTAAAAAACCCCAGTGATTTATTTTCAGAAGCTATCATCCTCTCACCTTGAAGAACATGAATTTTGACCGTCTGCTGATTATCACTAATAGTTGTAAATATCATAGATTTTTTTATAGGTATCGAAGAGTTTTTATCTATAAGTCTTGTAAATTTGTTACCTTTTGTTTCGAGTCCGAGAGACAAAGGTGTAACATCAAGAAGCAGCAGATCCCTTCTTGTCCCGTGAATTAGTTCCGACTGCATTGCGGCACCTGTGGAAACGACCTCTTCCGGATTTAAGTCAATGCATGGTTCAATGGAGAAAAAATCTTTAAGATAGCGGGCAATCATAGGCATTCTGCTCTGTCCGCCCACGAGAAGAACTTTTTCAATATCTTTTGGATTTAAATCAATTTCTTTAAGTGACTCGTCAACTAAATTAATTGTTTTTTCAACAAGATTTTTTGTTAATGCTTCAAGTTGTTCTCGTGTTATATCTTTTTGAAAATGGTAATTCCCTTTTTCTATAGAGTGAGCAAGGTACGGAATTGAAATCCTTGACTCCGTATTGAATGAGAGTTCAATTTTCGATTTTTCCGCATTCAGGGTTATCCGTTGCATACTATCTCTGTTTTTTGAGATATCTTCCCCTGTCTCTTTTTTTATTTCATCCAAAATCCAATCGGAAATTATTGAATCGAAATCATTTCCGCCTAAGAAAGTATCTCCCATTGTTGAGATAACCTTAAATATCTCATCCTTTACTTCTACAATCGAAATATCAAAAGTCCCTCCGCCAAGATCGTAAACGGCATAATATCCGTCTCTATCTATTTTATCCTTGTACGCAATCAATGCAGCAGTCGGTTCATTTATTATTCTCGAAATTTCAAGCCCTGCGATTTCACCGGCATTCTTGGTTGCCTGTCTTTGAACATCATTAAAGAAAGCCGGCACCGTAATAACAACCTTTCCCACAGGTTCACCGAGATAATCTTCCGCAATATTTTTAAGGTATCTTAAAAACATTGAAGAAATTTCCTCAGGGGTTCTGATCTCTCCGTTGAATTCAATATGGGCATCTCCATTTTCCGCTTCTACAATTTTATAGCTTACTATTTCCATTATCCGCTTTACTTCAGGTGAATTGAATTTTCTACCGATCACTCTCTTTACTCCCCAAATCGTACTTTGAGGGTTTGAAATGAATTGACGTTTTGCTATATTCCCGAAAATAGGTTTTTTCTCTCTGTTTAAAGACACAATTGAAGGGATAACCCTTGAACCTTCCGGATTAGGAATGATTTCAGGTGTTGCTCCTTCAAAGAAACTAATGCATGAATTTGTTGTTCCGAGATCAATACCGATATTTTTTGCCATTTCCGTTATTCCTGTTCAACACCGATTGTATCCGGATCAGGCGGGATAGCAACTTTTGTCATTGAAGGTCTTAGCAATCTTTCATTATACATATAGCCTTTTTGATACACTTCAACGATAGTCGGTTCTTTTATGGAGTCAAGTTCTTCTTTTGAAATAGCTTGATGGATATTCGGATCAAATGGTTTGCTTAAAGCTACAATCTCCTTGACACCATTCTTGCTTAAAATTTCCATAAATTGCTTGTAGATCATTTCGACACCTGAAATTAGAGAATCAGTAGTAGATTCGTTATCTTTGACCTTTAAAGCTCTCTCCAGATTATCAGTTATAACAAGCAGTTCTTTCAAAAAATCACCAAGTGCATATTTTTGGTATTCTTCCTTCTCTTTTTTTACCCTTTTTCTAAAATTATCAATTTCAGCAAGATTCCGTAATAATCGATCCTTGTATTCATCCCGTTCCATTGTCAGTTTCTCAATCATATTTGATTGGGATTTAATTTTACTAATTGTTTTTTTTGATACCGATTTTTTTTTATGTTCCTGATTTTTCTTTGTATGTTTGTTTTGAACAGAATCATCTGTTTCTATATAGTTCGGATCATCGGGTATATAACCAACTTCAAGTTTGCTTTTTTTGCTACTCATCTATACCTCCATGGTATCTCCGGACAGCAAGGTAGAAATATGATTTGAAAAATATTTTACACGATTTAAAGTTTCGGAATATTTAGTAAATTTTGGTCCTATTATTCCAAGTTTTCCAATGGAATTTTCCGACCAAAAAAAATTTGATATTATTAGTATGAGTTCTTCAAATTCGGAGATTCCCGACTCTCCACCAAAGGCTATAACCGGATTTCTTTCCTTTTCATTCAATATATCTTTAAGAAATTTTGCAAACCTCTCTTTCTCCTCAAGAGTGCTTATAATTTTTTTTAGTGTCTCAGCATCGGTAACTTTCGAATTAAGAAGATTTAACGTACCGTTATAAAATATATCCGTTGTAATCAGATTCTTATCTCCGAGGAGGTTGTAAATTCCACGATAGACATTTAAATATCTCTCTTTGTCCTTAAAAAGTCTATTTCTAATAATTTTGAAAATTTTATTTAAAGACTTATATTTAAATTCCGAATTAAGTATCTGCTCCCAATTTCCCAACTCCGATTCCGAATAATTTTTATTTGTTACAAATATTTTTGAAAAAACCCATTGCTTACTGCTATTGAGAATCATCATAATTTTATAGGGTCCTATCTTTATCAGCTTTACCTTCTTAAATTCAAGATCAAATATTGAGTCTAAATAAACAAATCCTATATTATCGGATTCTCTTGATAATAGATCCGCACTTGTATTGGAGAGATCGCTGAAATCTTTTCCGCTTGAAGAGAGAAGGTTACTAAAATTTGACACGGAGTCGGTCATTTCATCAAGAGAATTCAGATACATTTTGAGCCCACGATCGGAAGGTATTCTTCCGGATGAACTGCTTCTTTTTTCTATTAATCCGTTAGACTCAAGTTTTTGAAGTTCTTTACGGATAAGCGAACATGAATATGGAAGGTATTTTGTTAGTTGTGCCGAACTAATAGGATGCCTTGTATTGCCGTACAATTTTACTAATGTAACTAATATTTCCGTATTTCTCTTGCTAATCCACATTCCGAGAATTCTATAATAATATGTAAAAAATGTCAATTATTTGCACTCTGTTACCGCCCTGTTTTTTCATGTCATGTATCAAACTATTATGTTTTATGCAAAAAACGTTTAAAATAAGCAATTTTTCTCTGCCAATTACTATCTGATTCTCCTTCTATCAATTCTTTCTTTAATGGGGGTAGGCACTTTTCTGTTTTTTTTGTTTAAATAGTTGAAAAATTGTCAAAATTATTTTTTGTGAAGATTGTGGGATACTATGTTATGAATAATCATTTGCATTTACTATTTAAAATGAAATCCGGTAAAACCGTTAATGATAATTGCTTGAAATATAAATGTGTTTGTCCCCTTATATCCTTTGACTTTAAGTAATGTGTATGATACTTTTTTGGGGGAATATGGGGAAGAGAGTAATAATAATAGTAATGGATAGTGTCGGGATCGGGTTTATGGATGATGCCGGAGATTTTGGTGATATCGGTGCCAATACTCTTGAAAATACAGCGGAGTTTGTCGGAGGTCTTTCTCTTCCGAACTTACAGAAACTCGGATTAGGAAATATTGGAAAAATTAAAGGTCTTTTACCGACAAAGAAACCCATAGGAAAATTCGGAAAGATTAAAGAAGCATCAAAAGGAAAAGACACGATGATAGGTCATTGGGAAATGATGGGAATAATAAGCTCGGAACCTCTCCCGCTCTACCCTGACGGATTTCCTAACATAATTCTTAATGAATTCAAGAAGAGAACGGGAATAAAAGGAATTCTTGGAAATATTGTCGCTTCCGGTACGGAGATTATTAAAAATCTTGGATCCGAACATATCGGAACGGGATTCCCCATTATTTATACTTCGGGTGATTCGGTTTTTCAGATAGCATCTCATACGGATATTATTTCACTTGAAACACTTTATGGATATTGTAATCAAGCAAGGAAAATATGTGACAAGTATAAGATAGGAAGGGTTATTGCAAGACCGTTTATTGGAACGGAAGGATCTTTTGAGAGGACTGTTGATAGACGAGATTACCCGATGTTCCCTCCGAAAGATACGATTCTTGATTTGATAGAAAAGAGTGGATATTGCGTTTCGGGTATTGGTAAAATTGAGGATATTTTTGCAAAAAAAGGGATAAGCAGAGCAATACACACAAAAAATAATAAAGACGGGATGAATATCTTGAAAAATGAACTTTTAGAAACAAAAGAGGGGCTGATTTTCGTTAATCTTGTTGATTTTGATATGTTGTACGGTCACCGTCGCAATCCTTCGGGATATGCAAATTCTCTCGAAGAGTTTGATACCATGTTGGGAGAATTGACGGATTTGCTAAAAAAAGATGATCTGTTAATAATAACTGCAGATCATGGATGTGATCCGACTTTTAAGGGGACGGATCACACAAGAGAACATGTACCTTTGCTTGCTTTCGGAGAGGGAATAGTACCTGAGGCTATAGGAGTAAGAGAAACTTTTTCCGATATAGGAATTTCAACAATACACCATCTCGGAATTAAAAATACCGGATTTCCCGGAGAAAGCTTTTTATAAATCAGCCGAAATAAGGAGATGAATATGGACATTTACGATAATGTAAAAGTTGCTTGTGACTTTATAGAGAACAGTATTGACGTTAAACCTGAAACAGGAGTAGTGTTAGGATCGGGTTTGGGTGATTTTGCCGAATCTTTGGAAAACAAAGTTATTATTCCCTATCAGAATATTCCTCACTTTAAAAAGGCAAAAATAAAAGGACATGCAGGAAACTTTGTATCGGGTTTGATAGCTGGAAAACCCGTAGCTGTACTTCAGGGTCGATATCATTTTTATGAGGGACACGATATTAGAGATGTGGTCTTTCCGGTGAGAGTACTATGTTCTCTCGGAATAAAAAACATAATAATAACGAATGCTGCAGGTGGGATTAACTCTAATTTTGTACCGGGAGATTTTATGGTTATCAGTGATCATTTGAATCTTATGGGAGATAATCCTTTAATCGGTGATAATGATAAAAATCTCGGACCACGTTTTCCCGACATGAGTAAAATTTATGATAGTGAAATTTCAGACAAGATTCTTTCCGTTGCAAGATCAATGGGTATATCAATAAAATCGGGAGTTTATGCCGGATTAAAAGGGCCTTCCTATGAAACTCCTGCTGAAATCAGAATGCTTAAAACGATTGGTGCCGACAGTGTAGGGATGTCAACGGTTCCTGAAAGTATTGCGGCAAAACATATGGGAATGAAAATTGCCGGTATTTCTTGCATTACCAATTACGCGGCTGGAATTACGGATCAACCGTTGGATCATAAAGAGGTAACGGAAACAGCGGATAAGGTGAAAAAGAACTTTATTGCACTTCTAAAAGGAGTGGTAAAATTAATTTGATTATTAATAAAAAAATCTATTTATTAATTTTTTCCTCTTTGATAAAATATACTTAGGAGTTGACATGGATAAAGATGAGGTTAAAAGGATTATTGCAAGTGTAAATAGTTTTTACTTTGAGGTAAAAGACAGGGAACTTGATCACTTTGAATATTTGGGGATTTCAAAAAATGCTACTCAGAAAGAGATTGAAGATAGTTTCCAAAGTTTTTTAAAAGAATTCCCTCCCAATAGTGAGAGTTATATTTCAGATTCCGATGTAAAAGATAGATTTGCATTCATTTTAAACAAGGGAAGAAAAGCATACAATGTTGTTGCCAATTATGAGAAGAGAGCGGAGTATGAGAAAAATGGATTCAGAGAGAAATCCGACATACCGGAGGAAGAAGATCCGATTGAGAAGGCAAAAAATCTTTACAAAAAAGGTAAAGCTTTATTCCAAAGACAGCAATTTGCACCGGCATTATCACTTCTGGAGCAATCTATTGAAATAGATCCGAAACCGGATACATATCTTCTGTTGGGAATGATTCAAACGGGTTTTCCTGAATTGAGGAGAAAAGCAGAACAAAATCTCCTTAAAGCGGCAGAACTGGAATCGTGGAATGCAGAGCCATATGCTGCATTGGGACTTCTTTTCTATCACGAAAGGTTAAATAAAAGAGCCGAAGGATATTTCAGGAAAGCACTCGAATTGGATTCATCTCATGAGGTTGCTGCAAAAAAACTCGCTGAGATAGCCGGTCCGGAAAAAAAAGATATTGTCGGTGAAGTTCAGGACAAATTAAAAAAAGTACTTCCCTCAATATTCGGAAGAAATAAAAAATAACACCTCCTCTTTTCCGATACCCGAGTTTGTGGTATAATCTTGCCTACCAAATTAACTTAATCAACTATTGGGGGAATCTTAGGGATATCTGAATAATAGTATGGTTATATTTAGGAAAAAAAAATGGAAGACTCAACGATTAGAAAGATTAGAAACATCGGAATTGTAGCCCATATTGATGCGGGAAAAACGACAACGAGTGAAAGGATACTGTTTTTTACAGGATTGACGCATAAGATAGGTGAGGTTCACGACGGTCAGGCAGTAATGGATTTTATGAAACAAGAACAAGAGAGGGGAATAACAATCACCTCTGCCGCAATTACCACTAATTGGAAAGATCACCAGATCAATGTAATTGACACTCCCGGGCACATAGACTTTACTCTCGAAGTAGAAAGGTCATTAAGGGTTCTTGACGGGATAGTGATGGTTTTTTGTGCCGTTGGAGGAGTGGAACCTCAAAGTGAAACGGTATGGCATCAAGCTGACAGGTACAAAGTCCCGAGAATAGCGTTTGTTAATAAAATGGATAGACAGGGGGCGGATTTACTCCAAACAGTCGATATGATGAATGAGATGCTTGGAGCAAATGCTATCCCTTATCAAATTCCGATAGGTTCGGAAGAAAATTTTGAGGGAGTTATTGATCTCATTTCTATGAAATCGATAACTTACGACGGGCTTGAACAAATTATCGGAGAAATCCCCGAGGATCTTAAACTGCAAGCCGCAAAATCTCGTGATGCAATAGTGGAAAAATTGTCTGATTTTGATGATACACTGATGGAAAAATATCTTGAAGGCGAAGAAGTTCTTCCTGAGGATATCCTATCCGCTTCAAGAGAAGCAGTCTTAAAGCTTCTAATAACACCGGTTTTTTGTGGAACGGCTTTTAAGAATAAAGGAGTGAGATTGTTGCTTGATGCGGTAGTTGATTACTTACCTTCACCGATAGACAGAGGTGTTGTCCTCGGTTATGACATAAATGATACGGAAAAAACACTTTCACGAAAGCCCTCGTGGAAAAGACCGTTCTCGGCTCTCGCATTTAAGATCATCAACGATAATTTTGTCGGGCAACAAACTTTTATCAGAGTCTATTCAGGTGAATTAAAAGCTGGAAGTTACATATATAACTCGTCAAAGAAGAAGAGAGAGAGAGTGGGAAGGATACTGAGAATTCATGCAAGCAGCCGAGAAGATATGCCGGTTATCAGAGCGGGGGATATCGGTGCTTTGATAGGGACAAAGTTTACGACAACAGGCGATACAATATGTGACGAGGAATGCCCCATACTTCTTGAAAATATTCATTATCCGGAAACCGTGGTTGACCTTAGAATTAATCCGGCAAATATAAAAGATAGGGATAAATTAGGTTTGGCACTAAATAAAATGTCTATTGAAGATCCTTCTTTTAAAGTCAATTATGATAAAGAAACTGAAGAAACAGTAATTTCCGGAATGGGAGAATTACATCTTGAAGTAATTGTTGACAGGCTAAAGAACGAACACAAAGTTGATGTCGAAGTCGGAGAACCTGCAGTTGCTTTCAGAGAAACAATTTCATCGGAAGTCAGACATGAATATAAATATAAAAAACAGACGGGTGGTCATGGTCAATATGCCCATATTGATTTCAGAATTGAGTCTAACTCCGGAAACGGTCTTGAATTTATTAATATGATCAAAGGTGGAAATATTCCGAAAGAATATATCCCTGCGGTAAGAAAAGGGTTTGAATTTTCCATGAATAAAGGACTGCTTGCAGGATATCCTATGGTAGACATAAAATTTACTTTGGTCGATGGTAGTTTTCATGCGGTTGATTCGAGCGAAATGGCATTTAGGACATGTACCGAGCTTGCCTTAAAAAGTATTATAAATAAAGCTTCTCCGGTTCTACTTGAACCGATTATGAAAATTGAGGTAAATACCCCCGACGACTACATGGGTGATATTATGGGCGATATTAACAGGAGACGCGGGCATATAGAGAATATGAGAAGATACAGAAAGGGATCTCAAAAACTAAACGGAATTGTTCCTCTTAGAGAAATGTTCGGATATGCTTCAACATTAAGAACAATCTCCAGTGGGAGAGCAAATTATTCAATCGAATTCCTCAAGTATTCAAAGCTTCCGACAGCATTGGCAGAGGAAGTAATAAAGGAATATAAGGAACAGGAAAAGTAATATTATCTCTATTTTTTAACATTGTTTTTATTTTCTATAACTTTTTTCCAAAAAATATAGAAGAGTTTTCTTCGGTAATATCCGGTTCAGCATTAATCCGAAATAATTTATTAATCCGTTGACACTTAAAAGTTTTTTTCTCTTAAACGACTTGACAGCTTTTATTGCAACCTTTTTTGCACTCCAATTAAAGATATCGTTTGAGGCTTTTAATTTATCAAGTCCTGAACCGGAAAGCATCTCTGTGGAAATTCCTCCCGGAGCAAATGATGATATCGTAATATTTTTTCCCCTATTTTCTTTACTCAAAATTTCGGTAAATACTTGAGCCCCATGTTTGCTTGCAGCATAAACTCCTTGATAAACAAGAGGGAAGAATGCACCCATACTTGTTATGTTGAGGATAGCTCCCCTGCCCTTTTTTTTAAAATAATCAAGGTATAAAAGACTTAGTTTTATCAAAGCTTTCAGATTGATTTCAATAATCTTTTCATATTTTTCATGGTGTTTTATATCCAAAGGGTTAAAATCGGTCATTCCCGCATTGTTGATTATTCCGAAAATATCTTTTTTTTTTGTACTTTCAACAAATAAATTCTCAACACTTTTAGGATCCGACAGATCGGATTCGATAACAATTACCTCTGTTTTGAACTCGTTTTCGATTCTTAATTTAAGTAAATCGAGTCTATCTTTCCTCCTTGCTGTTATGATAAGATTTGCCCTCTCTTTTGAGGCAAGTTCCAATGCAAGAGCTTCTCCGAGTCCGGAGGAAGCACCGGTTACTACAATCCATTTATTTGTAAAATCAAGTTTACTCATAACAAGATTATACCAATACTTAGGTGAATGGCAAAAAGAGATATCTTGAATAAACGAAAAGATATTTTTTATAAGTTCAGAAAAAATTTTTTTATTCGTTAGAAAATTATCTAAATTGACATTTGGGAAGGTCTCGCTTAAAATTTTAATGTTATTTTCGGATCAAAATGATAAAGTAATGACAAAGGAGAATTATGATGGAGAAGAGAAAGTTAATAATAATAGGATCGGGTCCTGCAGGACTTACCGCAGCTATTTATGCTGCGAGGGCAAATCTTAAACCGTTGGTTATAGAAGGGTATGGAGCGGGAGGACAACTAATGATTACAACGGAAGTTGAAAACTTTCCCGGATTTAGAGACGGGATAACAGGGCCGGATTTAATTGCCGAATTGAGAGCTCAGGCTGAAAAATTCGGAACGGAATTCATAACCGCAGATGTTACAAAAGTTGATCTTAGCGGAGATACAAAAATAATCTGGGAAGATGAAAATAGATATGAAGCCGAAGCGGTGATTATTGCGACCGGTGCAACGGCAAATCTGCTTGGTTTGGAAAGTGAAAAAAGATTAATGGGAAGAGGCGTTAGTGCTTGTGCAACCTGTGACGGTTTTTTCTTTAAAGATAAAGTCATTTGTGTAATTGGTGGTGGTGACAGTGCAATGGAGGAAGGAACTTTTTTGACCAAATTTGCGAAGAAAGTTTATATTATTCATCGACGTGATGAGTTCAGGGCTTCAAAAATAATGGTTGAAATGGCGGAAAATAATCCAAAAGTAGAATTTATAATGAATTCCACTCCGGTTGAGATGCTCGGTGAAGAGAGAGTCACCGGAATCAGGATAAAAGATACTGTGACAGGGAAAGAGAGGGATATGGATCTTGACGGAATTTTTGTTGCAATAGGACATACTCCCAGCACAAAGCTGTTTAAAGATCAATTGGATATTGATAAGAAAGGTTATATAATTACAAATAGAGATAAGAGAAAAATTTCTCATACAAATCTTTCGGGGGTGTTTGCATGTGGGGATGTTCAAGATTCAACTTACAGACAAGCAATAACCGCTGCCGGAAGCGGGTGTCAAGCTGCACTTGATTGTGAAAGATTCCTTGAAGAGAAAGAGTAAGCTGATTCTTCTATAAGAAAGAGAAAAGAGGGTGAATTTCAGAAGAATCGTTATTGTTTTAATTCTGGTTTTACTCATCGGAACTATTCTCTATCCAAAGCATCATTACAAAATAAAATGGAGAGAATTTTCAAGGGGAAGATTTACAATTATCTATCCTTCAGGATACGAAA